>ERZ778516.669-NODE-669-length-28151-cov-4.270608_pt1 | contig 28151 bp, 24 predicted proteins | sample MGYA00510342_ERZ778516 | MGnify/ENA primary metagenome ERZ778516 (study PRJEB29527, sample SAMN07138961) | mouse gut metagenome | material: feces | host: mouse | place: China:Nanjing | collected 2016-01-25 ... | reverse complement strand
CGTATCTGTAAGGATACATGCTTCCGTAAGGTTTGGGGTCAAAAGATCCGCTTTTTCTGCAAGGGATTTCATCCGGTCGCAGAGTTCTTTTGTAAGGGTGGAGTACACTCTGCCGTGGTCGCCCATAATCGGGTCTATAATAACTTTTACCGGATGGGATTTTGCTTCTTTTTTGCCCAAAGGGCGCGGAGCAAAATATTGTATAAAGTTTTCCACAACCTCAATTTGCTTTGCCGAACCTAAGAATCCGGTCAGAATACCGTCAAATGAAAATCCCATTTCCTTCCATTTGCCAATGTAGGCGGGAAGTTTTTCGGTGTAGTCGTCAAAAAAGTAAGCTGGGTATGCGGTGTGATTTGAGAGAATTGCGGTCGGGACGGGGCAGCACTGCACTCCCATCGCCGAAACCACGGGCAGGGCGACGGTCAGGGAACAGCGCCCATACCCGGATAAATCATTGATTACCGCCAGTTTTTTCTGAATTTTCATTTCCATCCTCCATGTTGCGGTGTTTGTCAAAGGAAAGTATATCCCCATGCTGTTATCGCAGCAGAAGTCCTCCTTACCTACCGTTTTTTATGATTTAGAAGCGGAGAACTTCCTTGATCGGTTAATGCGCGCTAAGCTTTGCGGAAGAATAATCCGGATTTTTCAAGTGCCGGGCGCAGTGCGCCGTAGAGAAGGACGGCGGCGGCAACGGATAGTACTGCGTTGACCGCGGTGGTCAGGGAACTGAGTTTTGCTAGTGTGTTCGCGATGTCCTGCGGTAAGCCGAACAGGTATTTTTTGTAGAAATATCCGACAAGCGGGTCGGCAACGATATTGAAAGCCATCCCGCAGATGGAGGCAATCAGTGCGGCGCGCATGTTTTTTTTCGCACTCTGTGCGCGGCTTATATGGAATATTGTGTGGGCGATGAAACCGACAATAAGTCCGATGCACAGTTTCAGGAAGAAGGTTTTTGGTGCGCTGGTTACATACCCGGATGTGAAATCCGCGAGTGTAAGACCGACCGCGCCCGCTAACCCCCCCGTCATGCCGCCCAGAAAAAGTGCTGCCAGCACAACAAAGGTGTTACCAAGGTGGAACGCGGTTTTTTCGCTGCCGACGGTCAAGTCGAAGCGGAAATACTGGAAGCCAATGTAGGAAAGTGCGGCAAACAGCGCCGCGAACGCGATGCGGCGGGCGCGCTCGGATTCGGTGTAATGTACTGCAGCGGTTTTAAATAAATGGCGGATTATACCATTTGAAAGCAGCAGGATTCCAGCCATAACAAGGAAGTACCCAACGAACACAGCGGTATCTTTTGCGGTAATTTCCCCGTCCCGGTTCAGTTTGTAGCCCAGAATGGTGACAAGAATTCCGGCGAGTATAACGATCATCCCGCCAAGCGTCAGACAAAGATTTTGTTTTTTTCTGTTTTCCATAAAACCCTCCGTTTTTTCGGCTTTTTTGGTGGAGCCAATATCAGCTCAGCCTGGTATTTTGATTGCAGCTATCATACTGCAAAATTGGTCTTATGAAAATTGCCAAAATAATATTTTTTTATAAGGTCAGATTGACAAACTGCCTTTTAAAGTTTGGATATCCTTTTGGCGCGATTTGGACGAATAGAATTATTTGTTGTGAAAGCCCGCTTCGGCAGAAAATACCGGGGCGGGCAGTTTTTTTGTAAAAATCCTCCGCGTTTTTTAGGTCAGCAGGATTCCTTCTGGAAGTTCGCGTATTTGCGCAGGAGGCTTTATAAATAGTATGCTTGATATGTTCTTGCATATCAGGATGGCACATGGCAGAAACCTTTGCTTTTCATATGTTTCACTGCCAGATTACTGTTATTTTATGATAAGATCAGGTAACAGCAAACAACCAGTATGATAAGCAGAGCCCCAAGGCAGCAGATATCCCAGATTTTTTGCGATTTGTCCTGCTCTTTTTCCTGATTTTCATCCCTGTCATCTAAATTTTCCATTTGATTTCCTCCCTATATTTTTTGTTTTTGCGGTTCCCGATACGCGCTTCTTAGGATAATATATGTATATAACAATATCCTGTGTACAGGTTTTTGTGTGCGACTGGGAACATAATGTCTGCGGTTTCTACAATTATTTTATCACAGGTTCCAACGAAATTCAATGCGAAAGCGGATATTCCGGAAAGAACCAAAGCGGACTTACACTGCAAAGAAAAACGGGATGTATTGAATCATCTGAAATTTGGAAAATATAAAATGGGTATTGCAATATGTCGGGAAGTATGTTATGATATCTCTCCGAAACGGACACTTGTTCATGTGGAGTGTACATATCCAGGTAAGGATATGGCAGGGGCAGGGAACCGCAGGAGGATTTGGCAGGCATGGACGATGATAAATACTATATTGTGAAGAAAAAGGCATTGCCGGAGGTCTTGTTAAAGGTAGTGGAGGCGAAACGGCTGTTGGATTCGGAACGTGTGTTCACAATCCAGGAGGCGACGGATGCGGTGGAAATCAGCCGGAGTTCGTTTTATAAATATAAGGACGATATTTTCCCGTTCCATGAAAATAACAGGGGCAGGACAATCAACCTGATGATGCAGGTGGACGATGTCCCGGGGCTTCTCTCAAATTTGTTAAACAAGATTGCGCAGGCAGATGCGAATATCCTTACAATCCACCAGTCCATCCCAATCGGCGGTATTGCATCGCTTACGATCGGTGTGGAGATATTGCCGCAGACGGTGGAGGTTGCAAAGCTGATTGAGCTGGTAGAGGCGACGCAGGGAGTGCATTACTTAAAGATACTGGGACGCGAGTAAAACTTAAAGGGGATGGCGGAGTTTAGCAGGATATCCGGTATTATTGAATGGAGGGATGAGAATGAAAGTAGCGATTTTAGGGTACGGTACAGTTGGCTCGGGTGTGTTTGAGATTATGAGAAGTAATCAGGATGGTATCAGCCGCCGTGCGGGGGAGGAAGTTGAAGTAAAATATGTATTAGACCTGCGCGATTTTCCGGGAGATCCGGTGGAGGATGTTCTGGTGCACGATTTTAAGCAGATCGTGGATGACCCGGAAGTCGGAGTTGTGGTTGAGGTGATGGGCGGTGTGGAAAAGGCATACAGCTTTGTTAAGGAGGCACTTCTGACCGGAAAGAGCGTATGTACATCAAATAAGGAGCTGGTGGCAAAGCACGGTGCGGAACTGCTTGAGATCGCGAAGCAGAAAAAGAAGAATTTCCTGTTTGAGGCGAGCGTTGGCGGTGGTATCCCGATTATCCGCCCGCTGAACCAGAGCCTGACGGCGGATGAAATCCGCGAGGTCACGGGTGTTCTCAATGGCACAACCAACTACATGCTAACGAAAATGAGGGATGAGGACGCGGAATTTGACGATGTGCTTGCGGATGCGCAGGCAAAAGGTTATGCGGAGCGCAATCCTTCGGCAGATGTGGAAGGTTTTGATGCGGGGAGGAAGATTGCGATCCTGACTTCGCTTGCCTGCGGTATGCAGGTGGATTACGAGGATATTTACACCGAAGGTATCACAAAGATTTCAAAGACGGACATTGCCTATGCGAAGGCGGCGGGCGTGAATATCAAGCTGTTTGGCACGAGCAGGCGGGTGGACGGCAGAGTGTATGCGATGGTTGCGCCGTACATGGTTGGAAAGGAGCATCCGCTCTATGCGGTGGATGACGTGTTCAATGCCATCCTGGTTCGCGGGAATTTTCTCGGGGATATTATGTTTTACGGCAAGGGCGCGGGAAAACTTCCTACTGCGAGCGCCGTGGTTTCGGATGTTGTGGATGCCGTCAAGCATCGGGAAACGAATGTTATGACGATATGGAACAGCAGGAAGCTTGAGCTGGCGGAGCTTGACACGCTTGAGAATAAGTTTTTTGTCCGCGTTCCTGAGAGTGAGAAACAGAAGGCGCAGCAGCTTTTTGCGGTTGAGCGCGAGGTTAGGGCGGAAGGTATTGAGGGTGAGTACGCGTTTTTCACCAGACCGATGACGGAGGGGGATTTCGCTTTGGCTGCGGCAAAAACAGAGGTGATAAGCCGAATCCGGGCGGAAATTTGAGGGCAGTATATACCGCAGAATGGGTAGGAACAACGAAAATGGGGCGGAATATGATATTATAAACGGCAAACAGTTTATCGCAGGATAAATTGAACGATAGATGCAGAAAAATACGTTATTTTAGGAGGCAGCTATGTTAATCGTAAAAAAGTTCGGCGGCACGTCGGTCGCTGACAAGGAGAGGATCTTCAATGTGGCGAAGCGCTGTATTGAGGACTACCGGAAGGGAAATGAAGTGGTGGTTGTCCTTTCCGCAATGGGTAAGTTTACTGATGTGCTTGTGCAGCAGGCGAGGGATATCAACCCGAACCCGCCGAAACGTGAGATGGATATGCTCTATACAATAGGAGAGCAGCAGTCCGTTGCACTTATGGCGATGGCGATGGACTCGCTCGGGGTGCCGGCAGTGTCATTAAATGCTTTCCAGGTAAAGATGCGCACAACCCCAACTTACGGAAATGCGCGCCTGATAAAGATTGAAACGGATCGTATCAAGAATGAGCTGGAGAGCCACAAGATCGTGCTTATCACCGGGTTCCAGGGAGTTGACGGGATGGACAATTACACGACGCTCGGCCGCGGCGGCTCGGATACAACCGCGGTAGCCCTGGCTGCCGCCCTGCATGCGGATGCGTGCGAGATTTATACGGATGTGGAAGGCGTGTATACCGCAGACCCGCGCATTGTGCCGGGGGCAAAGAAACTGCCGGAAATCACTTACGACGAAATGCTTGATTTGTCCTCCCTCGGGTCGGGCGTGCTGCATAATCGTTCGGTGGAGATGGCAAAGAGATATGGTGTACAGCTCGTCGTGCGTTCGAGCCTTAGTTTAGCAGAAGGAACAATAGTCAAGGAGGCAGTAAATATGGAAGGGATGCTTATCAGCGGAGTAGCAAATGACAAAAATACGGCCCGCATCGCCGTAATCGGATTGGAGGATCAGCCGGGTGTGGCATTCAAGCTCTTTAACCACCTTGCAAACCATAATATTAATGTGGATATTATCTTACAGTCGGTTGGGCGCGACGGGACGAAGGATATCAGCTTTACTGTGGCGAAGGACGACTTGCAGGAGGCGGTTGCCACTGTGGAACGTCATCGGAATACTTCGTTAAAGTACTCAAAAATTGATGTGGAAGAGAATGTTGCGAAAGTTTCCATTGTAGGGGCGGGTATGATGTCAAATCCGGGTGTTGCAGCAAAGATGTTTGAGGCGCTTTATGATGCAGGGGTTAATATTAAGATGATTTCGACTTCGGAGATCCGCGTTACTGTCCTGATTGATGTGCAGCAGACGGAGAAGGCGGTTAATGCGGTGCACAATAAATTTTTCTAAATAACAAAAATATATCTCCCACCACTTAAACTGGAACAAAAGGTGGCGGAGATAGCGTCCCTTTTACGGCGGACTTTAGCTGTGGGGGGACGCTTTTTTGCGTTAGAATATTGATTGAATATAAATGAGCTGGTATAATTGTATTGAATAGGGGTTGGGAGTACGTACAGATCATTCTGGTGAGTTTTAAAATCAGGAGGAATAAGGAATGCGGGATAAACGTGCGACGAATCTTGGGAAGATTATATGTAAAGAAAGGAAGAAGAAAAATATTTTGCAGGAGGAGTTGCTCCGTGGAGTATGTCAACAGGGTGAGATGGCTAAGATAGAATCCGGTGAAAGGGTTCCTGAAAAAATGCTTGCCGATGCATTGATGCAACGTTTGGGCAGGTGTACGGACACTTTGGAAGCTATTATGTCAGTGGAGGAATATATTCTTTTTGATATGAGGGAAACATTGCAGCGCCATTTTTATGAATGCAATTATGAAAAGAACTGTAGTTTGATTGAAAAATACCGCAGACATAAGGAGGCAGATTGGCCATTACATCGGCAATTCCTTCTAAAGTATGAGGCAGTTAATGAGTACCGCCGCCACGGGAACATGCTCCGCTGCCGGGTGGAGCTTGGCAATGCACTGACTGTTACTTTCCATGAGTGGGGGAGAATGCAGATACTGAATTATTATCTGTGCAGTCAGGAACTTCATTTGCTGATTCTGATCGCCTTTTTCATGATGCCGGAAAATGAGGTGAGGGCGCTGTGGATTCTGACGGAAACGGCAATCTATCTGGAAGAGCGGTATTATGAGGAGGAGAAAGTCAAACTTCTTCCACAGTGTATGTGGCTGCTGGCGGAGCACAGCAAGCGTCACGGGGACTGGGAGAAGGTGGAGGAATACAGCCGCCGGGGCGTGGAATGTCTGACAAGGAACGGAGCGCTTCCACTGCTCAGGGAGTTGTTGGAGCTGCGTATTGAAAGTTTGAGGAACCTGGGCAGTGATATGTGTGAGATTGAAACCCTGCAAAATCAGCTAGACAGTCTGGTTGCTGTGCTGGCGCGGTATGCTGATTGGGTGCTCAGGATGGATGATCTATCAAAACTCCACTATTTCTACCATGAGGAAGAAGTTTCGCTGGATTATGAAATGCTGCGTGATATCAGGAAAAATCAGGGTATCTCACAGGGCGAAGTCCAGAGTTGTACACAGGGAAGCCTCTCAAGGATTGAGAACGGCAAGCAGGCACCGTCAAAGCGCCATGTGATGGAGATTGCGGAAGAACTTGGGGTGAATAAGAGTTATTATATTAGCAGGGTACAGTCGGAGGATTATGATTTGTATGAGTTGTGCCATTGGGTGAATCAAGCAATTTTTCGTCAGGAGTGGGAAAGAGAGAGAATAATGCTTGATAAATTAGAAGCATTGTTGGATATGAGTATTCCTATAAATCGCCAATATATAGAGGCATGCCGAATTGGAGAAAATATGCATAAGAGCAGAATGAAGTATGAAGAAGATTTAGAATATTTAGAGAAAATCTTGCGATATACTATGCCTGATTATCAAAAAGAGAAATTACGTGTGCCATCGCGTGAGGAATTCGTTATATTAAATATGATTGTTAGGTTGATGAAAAAAACTGGAAAATTACAGGAAGGGTTACAGTTACGAGAAAACATGTTGAAAACATTTCAAAAAAGCAGAGTTGAAGAAGAGTACCATAAAAATTCTATGCTGTTATTATATTTGAGTTATGGTGAAATGCTTGAGAGTATGGGTCAACTAGAGTTGGCAGAAGAAATGGATAGTGCAGGTATATGTTTAGATATATGGTGTGGAACGATTGACACTGTTGCCATGATACATGCTAATTTGGCATATGTTTATGATAAAAGTATTTTGCCAGAGAAGCGGTCATTACGACAGACATATCTCTGGCATTCATATCAATTATTCCTGTTGTTAGGGCATATTCAATCTGCAAATGTTGTTGATAAATGTTACGAGCGTTTATTTGGAGAAGAAATTAGTGTTTACCGCCTTCATCGCCTTCAAACGGCCCAAACGGATTTGGATTCGTCGGCTTGTCTGTCGCCCCGTAAGTTTCCGCCTGCGGAACATCCGGAACAGTAATAGTAACAGTAATTCCTACATAGAACAGCACGAGCACTGCGAGCATCATTTTTTTAAACTTCTTCATAATTGCACCTCTTTCTTATCGCATAAGCGCGACCATTTTTATTATCAGCTTGAATTTTATGTTGGATGCTAAGGTTTGTCTATGCTGTTTGCGGAATATACATCTATATTCCGCAAACAGTATAGACTTTTTTGTCGAAAAAAGTTACTATATAGTCGATAAAATTCCCATTTTATCAGCGACACAGAAAAGCAGAATTAAGAAAGGAACCGGAAGTGGTGGAAATTCGAGACCACTTTTGGTTCTTTTCGAAAAAAGGAGAGAAATGGCAACAATTATTGGAATGGGGGATATCGTCCGGGAAAAAAGGAAAAGCCTTCTTATGTCACAGACACAATTGGCAGAAAAAATCGGGGTTTGCAAGAGAACAATCATTGATATAGAAACAAATATTGGAAATCCCAAGTTTGACGTGTTATTTCGGCTGTTCCGCGAATTGAATATTCCGCTTGACCAGATATTCTACCCGGATGTGCCGGAAAATTTTGATGATAAGAGCATGCTGATGCAGGAATTAATGGGATGCTCGGAAAAGGAGATAGCTGTAATCCTGCCTCTGGTAATTAATATGAAACAGACTTTGCGGGATAAGAATAAGAAAAAGAAACAGAGGAAAGCGGAATGGAAATAAAAGCAAATGTGAATGAGGTAAAGAGAACCGTCAGAAGGAAAACAAAACGTAGACCTATCAGGAGTCCTAAGGATCTGGCAACTTCCATCGCAATTATTGGTAATTGCGTGAGGGAAGGAAGGCAGGAAAAGAATCTGTCACAGAGGGCATTGGGGGAGAGAGTAGGTATTGGAAAACGCGCAATAATGGATATTGAAGCAGATATTGCCAATCCTAAGTTTGAAGTTCTCTATGGATTGGTGAGAGAATTTGATTTGCCAATCTACCATATATTTTATCCTGATATACCTGAGGATTTTGAAGAAAGGACAATACTTTTTGATGAATTGGAAGATTGTTCCGAAAAGGAAATGAAAATAATCTTTCCTATGGTTCGGCGTTTAAAGGAGCTTTTAAAGTCAGAAAGAAAGCCGAGAGGAAGAAAAAAGAAGGCTAAGAAGGAGGAGCAGGAAGCGGGGACAGAGAAGGAAGAGAATTGTAAAACAAAGAAAGAAGAGAAAGAAGATGAGATAAAGAAATAGATTATATTTCTTGAGTTAATTAGTTAACAAAATCGGATACCATGATTTTTATAGATTATCGCAGGTATTACACTATTCTGAATTGAAAGTGATAATATATATAGTAATATACATAATTGGTTATGAATTACAAAAACCCTGTTTGCAGGACATGGAAAATCTACACTTAAAATTTTCCATGTCCTGCAAACAGAGTTTCCTGAAAATTGTCTTATAACATTTCATAAGTCTTTATAGAGAGCGACAGAATTTTATGTTTTGTTTGATGTAAAGCCAATCTATATCATCAGGTGGACAAATATTGCTCGAAAAGTCTTTTGCTGTCACAATCTTTATCTTTTCATATTCATTTATCACTAAAAGGTCTTTATCACCACTGACAATATATAGGGCATGGGAATCCCTTGTACATCCAAGGAATTTATTATCATCGGGATCGCGGTATATTTTAACTTGAGTAATCGGTTCAATAATTTCCATAGTTTTTGATTAAAGGACTTAATATCGATTTATTGATATGCCCTTGTTTTCTGCTAATCATTTCCTGCATGATTTCTTCATATTCGTTAATGATATCTCTTTTCCGACAACAGCACTGAGAATTTTTCTTGGAAATCCGCCAAAAAACACCCCGGAAATGAGGACATTTGTATCTATTACAATTTTCATGCGCGATTCTTCTTTCTCACGGATTTGACTATATCATCAACATCATTTTCATTATATCCAACAGACAGCGCCCATTTTTGCGCCTCATCCAATGATGCCTCAAAATCTTCGGCTGAAGGAAGTTTTAGCGTTTTGAGCATGATAACATCACCCGAAGTATATGCTACCAGCTTATCACCAGTATCAATAGATAAGAGTTTGCGGATACTGACCGGCAAGGAAATCTGACCTTTCGAAGAAACCGTTAATATTTGTGCATTCATTTGTTTTAGCTCCTTTTAAGTAAGAATTTCTTACTTATATTATGCCATAAAATAAAAAGATATGCAAGCAAGAATGTCAAAGGAAATTTCATATCCCTGTGTTGCTATCGCATGTTTGATGGGGCTTATCCCTCACCGGACACAAAAACTCCCTCTTACCCTCACTTTCATCTTTACAAACTAGCTTCAAAAAATCGGAAGTTCGCTTATTAGCTGACAATGCGGAAAACAGTTTTTTTCACCCCCCGCGCTATAATATTTACACCAGCGCGGGGATCTGTTATAATGGGGAAAATAAAACTGACAGGAGAGAAAGTATGATAAAAGCGGTTATATTTGATATTGGAAATACCCTGGTGGAATATAAAATCCCAATGAATTGGTCAGAACTATACCGCCCTGCATTCGAACATACCGCGGGGCAGTTTGGGTATCATTTTACAAAGGAGCAGTACGAACATGCGGGGCGTGTGCTGACGAAGTACAATACCAGGGTAAACCCGAGGGAATACGAAATTTCTTCCGAAAAGATTTTTGCGGAGATTATTGATGGTATGGGGCTTGGGAGTGAGGAACTTGTAAGGGTGAGGGACGGTTTTTATTCGTATTTTCAGAGGGAAGCGCATATCTTTGATGGGGTGGAAGAAACTCTGAAGGCTCTTTCGGGGAGGGGGGTTTTGCTTGGGACATTGTCGGATGTTGCCTATGGGATGGACAATTCTTATGCGCTCTCGGATATTGCACCATTGTTAAAATACTTTGCCTGCCCTTATACTTCAAATGATACCGGGTACCGCAAACCTGCACCGCAGGGACTTTTGATGATTGCGGAGCAATTGGGGGTTAAGCCGTCGGAGATGGTATTTGTCGGGGATGAAGAAAAGGATATGCGCTGTGCCATAAGGGCGGGCGCGTTTGCTGTGCTGATTAACCGGGACGGGGCTAGGAAAGATTACGGGCAGGGGATGGAGATTAAAGAGTTTGCTGAACTAAACGAGTTTTTGGACAGGGACAGGGGGGTACAGCAATTGGAAGAAAATGGAAAAAACCTAACTAAAAAGGGCGGTAAGGCTCCTTTTACGGATGTTAAAGCCACGGAAACCGGAATCATCGGTTGGAAGGCGGAGGAGGAAGGGTGCAAGGCAACTATCTTTTTGAGTAGAAATAAGACCTATCTTCCGGGGGAAGGGGAGCCTGCACTTCGTTTTTTTGCCGCTGATGGTGCGCAATGCTCTGAACCGCTGCCGCTTAATGTGGGGGAAGATTTGCAGATGGATGTTTTATTTTGCAGCCCTGCGGAACCGGAAAAACAAATGTGGAATATCAGTGTTATCTGGTGTGCCAACCCTGTGCTGCCCGGGCAGTTTGCTGACCCGGATATCGCGCTGTTTGGCGATACTTATTATCTCTATGCGACCACGGACGGGTTTCCGGGCTGGTCGGGCACTTATTTCCGCGTGTTTTCCTCAAAGGATCTGGTAAATTTCACAGATGAGGGAGTTATCCTTGACGTGGCGGGCGACGATGTTTCCTGGGCGGTTTCAAGTGCCTGGGCACCTTGCATTGCCACAAAGGACGGGAAATATTATTTTTATTTTTGTGCCAAGGATGTCTTCGGGGATTCCCATATTGGCGTGGCAGTGGCGGATTCCCCGGTGGGACCGTTTCGGGCAATGCAGGAACCGCTGCTGACCAAGAAGATGTGTGAGGAACACGGGATTATGATGTGGCAGACCATCGATCCGTCCGTATTTACCGATGAGGACGGGGCTTCCTACCTGCTGTTTGGCAACGGGCATGCGGCGGTGGTGCGCCTTATGGATGATATGGTAAGTCTTGATTTGTCCACACTTACGCAGTACCAGGGAGCGGAGGACTTCAGGGAGGCGGTCACAGTTACAAAGAGGGGGGGTATCTATCATTTTACCTGGTCATGTGATGATACGGGAAGTGTGGATTACCATGTTAATTATGGGACATCAAAAAGTATTTACGGACCGATTACCTGCCACGGGACGCTTCTGTCAAAGGATGAGGAAAACGGGATATTGGGAACCGGGCACCACTGCATCCTGTCCGTCCCAGGCGATCAGTATTATATTGTTTATCACCGTTTTTACACGCCGCTTGGGCTGTTTTGCGAGGGATTTGGGTTCCATCGGGAAATCTGTATCGACAAGCTGTGTTTTGATGCAGAAACCGGACGGATGCTGCTGGTAAAACCGACACAAAAAGGTGTTGCGCCGCGTTTGCAGATGTAGGGAATATTTTGTTTGGAGGAAAGTTATGGGTCAGATAAAAGAAAGTGTGCTGGAATTAATCGGAAATACGCCGATGCTAAAATTAAATGGTTATATGAAGCAGGCTGGAGTAAGCGGGGCGACCATCCTTGCTAAACTCGAATACCTGAATCCGGCGGGCTCGGTTAAGGATCGGGTTGCGCTTGCTATGATCCTAGAAGCTGAGGAGCAGGGACTGTTAAAACCGGGTGCAACGATTATTGAGCCGACCAGCGGCAATACCGGGATTGGGCTTGCGGCGGTTGCGGCGGCGAAAGGGTATAAGGCGGTGCTGACACTGCCGGATACCATGAGCATGGAGCGCAGGAATCTTCTGGCGGCTTACGGGGCGAAGCTGGTACTTACTGACGGCGCAAAGGGCATGCAGGGAGCGATTGACAAGGCGGAGGAATTGAACGAAAAAATCCCCGGCTCCATAATTCTAGGACAATTTGTAAATCCTGCCAATCCGACAGCCCACCGGGCGGCGACAGGACCTGAAATCTGGGAGCAGACGGATGGGAGGGTGGATATTTTTGTGGCGGGTGTGGGAACCGGCGGGACAATAACCGGGATCGGTGAATATCTGAAAGAAAAAAATCCGGATATCCGGGTGGTCGCGGTTGAACCGGCGGACAGCCCTGTGCTTTCCGGCGGCGAGGCGGGAGCGCACGGGATTCAGGGGATTGGTGCCGGTTTTGTCCCGGAGATTTTGAATACCGAAGTTTACGATGAAGTTCTCCCGATAAAATGTGGGGACGCTTATGCCGAGGGCAGGGCATTTGCTGTAAGCGAAGGCATCCTGGTCGGTATTTCCTCCGGTGCCGCACTGAAAGCAGCAACTCTTTTGGCAATGCGCCCGGAAAATAAGGGGAAGAATATAGTGGTGCTTTTGCCAGATTCGGGCGACCGTTACCTGTCCACGCCTTTGTTTGCCGGGAATTAGTCTGTTTTGTCGGGGTATGTCGGAAAGAAGTTTCCTGATATGCCCCAGTTTTAAAAAATTTTATGATTCTTTTATGATTATTCCTTTTCAAATCTCCTAAAGTATGGTATGATATTATATAGTATTGAAAACCACATGAAATGGTGAGCGAATACCACATGATGGCGTGGGCTATGCCGGGATGTGGGATTGGAGGAAATATGTCATATAAAATCATAGGGGATAGCTGTACTGACCTTACAAAGGAAATGAGGGAGGATGGACATATCCAGATTGTACCGTTGACGCTGACGGTTGGAACGGAAGATATTGTGGACGATGAGAGTTTTGACCAGGCGGGATTTTTGAAAAAGATGAAGGAGTGCAGCGAGTGCCCTAAGTCGGCCTGCCCTTCCCCGGAGGCTTATATGGAGGCTTTTGAGGGGGCGGAGGAAGTGTATGTGGTAACGCTCTCCTCGCATCTTAGCGGTTCTTACAATGCGGCGGAGCTTGCGAAGATGCTGTATCTTGAAAAACATCCGAACAAAAAGATTGAGGTGATAGACTCGCGTTCTGCGGCTGCCGGTCAGACACTGATTGCATTGAAGCTGATTGAGGAGAAGGAAGCGGGGACAAGCTTTGAGGAAACGACAAACCGTGTGCGGAAATTCCGTGACCGGCTCAAGACGAAGTTTGTGCTGGAGTCACTTGACAATTTAAGGAAGAACGGGCGGTTGAGCAATATCACGGCGGCACTTTGCAGCGTGCTTAATATTAAGCCGGTTATGTGCGGCGTGGAGGGGCGGATTGAGAAGCTTGACCAGGCGCGCGGAATGACAAAGGCTTTGATGAAGATGATCCGCTATATTGAGGAGGATATCACGGACGCGAAGAAACGAATTTTTGCAATTACACACTGCAATTGCAGGGAGCGCGCAGAATTTGTGCGGGATGAGGTGCTAAGAAAAGTGCCATTTAGGGATGTGATAATTCTGGAAGCTGCGGGCGTAAGCAGCATGTATGCGAACGATGGGGGGATTGTGGTGGCGTACTAGAGTGGCTCATCTTACTTTTAAGCTATCAAGGAAGTCCCTGGTTTCTAAGTTGTAAATATGAAAGTGATGGGTAAGGGAGCTTTTTTGTGCCAGGTGGGGTGCAGGTTCCATCGGACTAGCTGCGATAGAAGCACAGGGATATAATTTCCTTTGACAATGAATTAAAAAATTCCTTTGACAATGAATTTTAAATTATACTTGACAAACAGGTCGGTAAGTTATAGACTTATTACAGGGTCTATAACTTACCGACCTGTTTGTTTTCGAAAACAAATAAAAATGTTAAAGCAATATGTGCGGGTTCGCTGGAAGCGGGGAAAAAATATTATTTCTGGCGGAAACCGGATTTGCGGGAAAGGAGTATTAACATGGCACAGGAAAAGAGGGAATGGTATCGGATGACCGAGGCGGAGCGCAGATTTGCCGATGTGGTCTGGGAGAATGAACCATTGGGTTCCGGGGAATTGGTGAAACTCTGCGAGGAGCGTTTTGGCTGGAAAAAATCAACTACTTATACTTTCTTAAAGAAACTTTGCGGGCAGGGTCTGTTTGAAAACAGGGATTCTAAGGTGAGTGCCAAGATTGACAGGGAGAGTTATGACCACGGCATGGGAGAGCAATTTGTAAAAGAAACTTATGACGGTTCCCTGCCAAAGATGATTGCTGCTTTTATGAGCCGCAAAAAGCTTTCAAAGCAGCAGGTGGACGAAATCCGGCAGATGATTGACAATTATGAGGAGTGATGGAGATGGGGGAATGATCTTGTCTGCATGTGGGAATCTCTGGTTGCTGACCATATGGGGGTGTGAAAATGATTAGATTGTTTTTAACAGTTTTGAGGATGGGACTTGTTTCGGGCTATGCAGTTTTGATTGTCTTGTTAGTCCGAATGTTGTTGCGCCGGTTTCCTAAGCGATACAGCTATCTGCTATGGAGTGCCGTACTGCTCCGTCTGGTCTGCCCGGTTATGATAAAAAGCCCGTTCAGCCTGGTTCCGGATGCCCTGTCCCTGTATGCGCATGTGAATGTTTCGGTGAACGAGAACGACATAGGGGAAGAGAGCGCAGGTTCCGGGATTTTTAATGCCGGGAAGGGAACGGATGTAAATTGGGAGCCTGAAAGTGTGCCATCCCAAAGTGGCGGGGGAATATACGGGGGTGATTTGAACACCGGCCAGAGTGGCGGCGAAGGGAATGAACAGGATGGTTATAATACCGGAGGAAAGACTGTGGGGAATGTGCAAAGCAGTCCGGGGATTAAAGGAGGGCAGGACGGGGAGAAAATACAGAGTAGTCAAGGGAATGGGAAAGAGCATGGCGGGGAGAAAATACAAAGCGGTCAGATGATTGGTGCAGGGCAAAATACTGATATGAACATCCCATTTGGAAGTAACCTGGAACCAGAAGAAAATGAAACTGTAAAAAATTACCAAAATTCAACGGGCGAACCGGGAAATTTATTTCGTTATACAGGGTTGCTCCGAGTACTCTGTGGTATTTGGATTTCCGGAATCTTAGTCTTCTGGGCTGTGTGGGCGTGTACACTGCACCGTTTTAAAAAAAGACTGCTCGGCGCAGTATATGTGGAAGAAGGCGTGTATGAAACCAGCCAGGTAGCAGCATCTTTTGTTGACGGGATTTTCCGCCCGGTCATTTACCTTGCCACAGGTCTTACGGGGACGGTGCGGGAATATGTGCTTTGTCATGAGCGCGTACATATCCGCAGGAAGGACCCCTTTATCAAGGCGATGGGGTTATTTTTAGTAAGTATTTACTGGTTCCATCCGCTGGTCTGGCTGGCATTTAAAAAAATGTGCGAAGATATGGAGATGTCCTGCGATGAGTGGGTTGTGGAACAGATGGGTGCGGAGATTAAAAAGGAGTATTCGGCTGCATTGTTATGCATGGCGCAGGGGGCAAATGGAATCGGTCTGTTTGCGGCATTTGGTGGAAATGAGGTGAAGAGTAGAGTGAAAAATATATTATCATATCGAAAGCCAAAGACTTGGCTTGCTGTTTTGCTGCTGCTGTTGGTAACGGCAGTCGGGTGCGGATTAAATCTGGGCAGTGTGGGCGCGTCGGCGGCAGGTGGAAATCCGGAGGGGCAGACGGAGCCGGACGGCGCAGGCGCACCGGAGGGGGAAAATAGCCCGGACGGAAAAAATCTGACAGGAAAGGGAAATTCCGGTGAACAAAATACACCGGAGGGCGGGAACGGACTTTCCGGGAAGGAGGATTCCGGCGGGAAGGATGTGGCGGAGAAGTATGCTTCCGTTCTTACTTCATACCACACTGCGTTAAAAGAAGAGTGGGAGCCGGGAAAACTTGCCGAGGAGGGGTTTAGTCCCCTTGCTAGGTATTGCTACGGTGAAGATGTTCTGGATAAAATTGGGTATGCATTTTTGGATTTGGACGGTGATGGAATCGAGGAACTGCTGATAGGGGCAATCGGGGGCGATGATTTTATCAGGCAGCAGGTTTTTGAGCTGTATTGCATGGAGGGCGGCGTGCCGAAGCAGGTTTTTACAGGGATGGAGCGCAACCGCTATTATCTTTGCCGGGAGGGTGGCAGTTATATTATTATAAATGAAGGTTCCTCAAGTGCATCCGACGGCAAGTGGAGCTGCAATGTGGTACGGGAAGGAAAACTTTTTCCGGTTCAGACCATTGTTTATGATGGTTCGGGTGAGACCATTATATATGGCGACTTGGCTGATCCGGAGCATCCGGAGGAGAGTGCGTCCGGGGAGGATGCAGTTTGGGGCAGCCGGATGGAAGCGGAGGAAGAAGATGCACAAGCGGTCATAAGAGCTTACGAGGAATACCGCATAGTGCCGGAGTATGTTCCGTTCTCCGATTTCCAGACCACAAAAACCGGGTCATGGGAAGATGGGAGGACGGGGAAAAAGGCAAGCGGAAAATATCTGGAAAACCAGCTAAACCTTATTTTAGACCAGAAAGAAGTCTGGGAACGGACGGATTTTGTGGCGGAAGGAACAAAGTATACCGTGACGGATTTAAATGGCAACGGAAGACTTGAGATCATCGCTGCTTCCTGCCAGGGAACCGGACATTACACTTATGCAGATATTTATGAGGTGTCTGCGGACGGGAATTCACTGGTGCATTATAAGCAAACGGTTCCTGAGGGGGATTCCCAGGCGGATATTATTTGGGGTGTTGCACCCGTCTATTACAACAGTAAGGAAAATGTGTATCGCTATGTGTTTGACGACCTGATCCGCAATGGGGCAGCGTATTACTACGAGGGCAAAAAGAGTCTGGAATTAAAGGAAGGGCAGGTTTTAGAAACCACACTGGCTTACCGTATCACGGAATATATAGACGGTGCGCCGGTTGTAGCTTACGGAGGCGAAAACGGGCTGCGTGTGACAAATGAACAGGAGTATCAGGACGCAGCGGATCAAGTGTTTGAAGGCTGGGAGAAGGGAATGGCATATTTTCTGTGGTTTGTTGCGCCAGAGCAAAAGGACGATGTAAGAAGTTTATGGTATGAGCAGTTGGAAACATCCTACCAAAGCTTTTCGGTAGTGGAGGTTTCTTCGGATAAGGCAACGGATAAGGATAATTCCAAAACAAAATAATCTTCTCTACCACGGGGAAAGAAATACGACAGTTTATCCTTTGACTTATCCATGCGCGGTCTGCTATGATAGTAGCAGGCTGAGATAAACATTTAAAATGTACCGCCCTGCGTCAGGCAGGTAGTCCTATGGTGCGCACACTACCTACCGGACGCGGCGCGGTCTGGCAAGGACAGTCAAGGAGGATAACATGGAATATCAACCGGAAGAACATACCGAAAACCGCACGGTTGCAATGGGCGGTAAGATTTATTCCCTGCGCATGGCAAAGGAGATGACACAGGAACAGCTTGCAGGCGTGCTCTGCGTCAGCCCGGCGGCAGTATCAAAATGGGAGCGCAACCTGGCAAACCCGAATATCGAGATGCTCTGTGCGCTGGCGGATTTCTTTGATTGCAGCGTTGATGAGCTTTTAGGACGCACGACAAAGGAATTGGAGCGCGCGGGAAAGTACGATAAAAACCGCATTCGCATGGCGGAAACGGCGGAGGAACTGCTATTGCTCTCCGAGGTCAGCAGGCAGAAGGGGCTGCTTTCGATGGAAGAAGAAATGAAGCAGTACCGGGGGGAATGCAGCTTTCTCAAATTTGCCGTGGGTTATTTCCTGAATGCGATGATGGAGAAGCTTGCACCGGGGCAGATTGTGGGGCTGCTAAATAATTATGCGGCGACGCTTCCTGCTATGGAACAGGCGGAGGGCAGGATGATCGCTGAGGTGCTCGGCATGATCGTGTCCGGCGAGAGGAAGGAACTGATTGTGGAGCTTATGGCTTCCTATATCGGGGTTGGGTACCGAGAGAAAATCGGCGGGGGACATCTGATATTAAACCGGGAATTGAAGCGGGAGGAACTGCTTGCAAAATACCGGGAAAAGACGGTTGCCACACAGAAGACAGCCCTTCTTGAGGAACTTATCGGGGCGGGGGATTTCGAGGTTCAGGTACTGCTTAAAAACCTTGATAACGCGACATTGACCGCGGCACTTTGCGGCGCATCCGGTGCGGTGGTAACGAAATTTTTTGCAAATCTTGCCGACCGTGTACTGGTATTTATCTGCGAGGATATGGAAAATTTTAAGGGTGGGGAGGAGGAGATGGCCAGAGCGCAGGAGAGGGTGCTCGAACTATTCCGCAATATCCAGATGTGAAGCTATGAAAAGATATGGTTTTGGGACCGCTTCACGAAGATTGATAAAAATATTATAAAGGGGGCAAAAGATTCGCTGGATATCCAGATTATGTATTGTGTGAATATGCCATTTTGCAGAAGCCCATTCAAAAGAAAGAACTTCGTGTAAGGGCGGGAACTTTCCTTTTCTGAGGGAAGCTCCCGCCCTTACATTGCCCGGTCACTCTACCTACCACCGCACCTGCCAACGTGCCCTTAACAAGCCTAAAGTGTCGGAGTTCCCGGTACTTATTTTTTTTTACGTTCTTCTTTCGCGCACAGTTCCTTCAAATATTTCTCAAACAGCGCTTCGTCGCCCGGAAGTTTCACCCAGTCATTGATCCATGCCGAGAGGTAGGCGGCGTTTGATATGGAGAGGGAGCGGATGCCCTCCTCACCGCCGGCAACCAGCTTGCCACCATTTAAAATGGCATCCGCAAAGTGGTTTAACATTTCCTTTGCCCGGATAAAAAGTGGGTTGGTGCGTTGGTTAAACATGGTCGCGAAGACAACGCCGGATTTTTTTGCAGCCTCGTTCATCTCGCGAACCTGCCTTACATAAACACCCGCAGGTTTTTCGATTATGACATGGATGCCGCGCTTAAAACATTCGAGCGCGCAGGTCGGATGGTCGTAGTGCGGGACGGCAACCAAAGCAGCGTCCACCAAACCGCTGTCAAGCATTGCACAGGCATTATCAAAGCATGCGGCGGAGGAGAGTTTTTCCTTCGCGCGTTTTCGTTTTTCCGGGTTGATATCGGCAAACGCTGTTACGGTGATGTTTGGGCAATGCCCGTCCAAAATATTTTGAAGATGACCGCTTCCCATATTTCCCATACCGATGATCCCAAGACGTAGTTTTTCCATGATGATACACCTCTCTTTCTAATACCGTGCGGTTTCTTTACCATTTTTGCTGTATTATTATACAGATTCGACCTATCAAAGAAGTCTTCCGATTCTAAGTTGAAAAAAGAAAGCGGTGGGTAAGGGAACTTCTTTGTGTCAGTTGGGGTGCAAGCCCCATCGGATAAGCTGCATTAGCAGCACAGGGATATAATTTCCTTAAACTTTCACAGATTTTATTTTATACATTCCCGCAGCGCCTCTGCCGCTGCATCAAATGCCGCGCGGGAGGATGGGTAGGTATATTTTCCCATCTTGCTTGCCTGCTCCCCTTCCAGTTTCTCAAATCCGGAAAATACGGACAGATGCGGCTCGAGTGTCAGCACCTTGCCACGGTAATTAGAAAGAAGGAACGGGATATTGCCGATTCCTTTTCCTGCCGGGACAACAAAGCCGTCCGCTAACGCGTCCTTGATATGCATGTATTCCACATAAGGGGAGAGCAGTTCCCATGCCTCTTTGGTATCCTGGCCGCACTGGACGAAATTGGCGGGGTCAAAGACTGCCCTGATATCCGGAAATTCCCGGTGGATCTCGGCACAGCGCGGCGCGGTATCGCCGTAGATTCCCTTTTCGTTTTCATGGCAGAGCAGGATGCCACTTCCCGATGCCGCATCAAGGAAGGCAAAAAGGCGCTCCATCACCGCGTTCCGGTAAGCGGATGCCTCCCCCGCAGGGACATAGAAGCTAAACAGGCGGATATGCTTTGCATTAAGGATATCCGCAAGTTCCAGACCGCGCTTAAACAAATCAAGGTGTGGTGCGAAATCCTCCGTGATGGAGATTTTGCCGTAAGGTGAGCCGAGCGACCAGACAGAAAACCCTTCCGCATCAAGCCGCTGCCGGATTTCCCGCGCCTTTTCTTTTGTAAGGTCGGCAATGTTTACGCCGTCCACGCCGCGGATCTCAAGGTATGGGATCTGATTTTCTTTCATTGCGGCAATCGGCACGATGGAAATCAGCACTTCCCTCGCGTAGTGCGGGAGCTGTGCCGCAAAGGAAACCATTACATCCTGCATTGTGGCAACATCCGGGACGGCCGTTTCGGAATAGGCGGCATCCTGCGGGTGGAAAAAGCAGCCGAGCAGCAGGACAGAAAGGATCGGGCCGATGCTCGAGAGCGCTACCAGACCGAAGCTGTCGTTTGCCGCATCCTTATCCGCCCGCACGGAGGACAGGCCGACACCCATCGCCATAATAAACGGGACGGTGATGGGACCCGTGGTAACGCCGCCGGAATCGAAGGCGACGGCGAGGAAGTCTTTCGGCACGAAAAAGGACAGGATAATCAGAACCAGATATAACCCCATCAAAAGATAGGCGAGGTTGATTTTTAAAATAATACGCAGTACGGCGAATGCCAGGAAAATCCCGACACCGAGTGCGACGGTAAAAATCAGGGTGGCGTTCGGGACGGCTGGCACCTGGTCGGAGAGTACCTGCAGATCAGGTTCCGCCATGGTGATTAACACGCCCATCAGCAGGCTGATAAGCGCGATAAAAATCAGGTGTTTTGATTTTGAGATCTGTACGCCGATACCTTCGCCGAGCGGGCTCATTGCCATTTCCGCGCCGAGCTGGAACATTCCCATCCCGACGATCAATAAGACTGCGCCGACAAAGAACATCACGATGGCCCCGGTGCCAAGCGGCACCAGAAAGATGCTTAAAAGCAGGACAATCCCGGTGATTGGAAGGACTGCCGAGAGCGATTCAAGGATTTTTTCTTTTAGTTTTGGATTCATAGATAAAACCTCCTGTCCGGTGTCCGTAAAACCTAACAGTGCACGGACTGTCGGTTTAAAGCGGAAGGGATATATCATACAGGAAAATAAGGGGGGAATACAAGAAAAATTTTTGGAAAAAAAATAAGAAAATAAACCCCAAATTTTAAGAAAATCCGGATTGACAAAATGTCCGAAATCGGACTATAATCTTAATGTCTGATTTCGGACATTTTGCAATAGGAATTATATCTTGATCGTTTGATAATGGAAAGGGGAAGCGATGGGTGATTACTTTAGCAAGGATATGGAGAAACTTAATTATCTGTTAAGTGAAATTGACGAGGTCTACCATGATGCATCAGTACGGCTCGGTGTTTCGGATAGCGCGATGAGGATTTTGTATACACTGTGCATAGCGGGCGACCGCTGTCCTCTGTGCGATGTGGCAAGACTGTCGGGGAGCAGCAGGCAGACCATCCACTCCGCGGCAAAAAAGCTGGTGCAGGAGGGGATGGTTTCCCTTGAGGCAAAAAACGGCAGGGATAAGCTAATCTGCCTGACAGAGAAGGGGAGCGCACTTACTAAGGCGACTGCGCAGAGGGTGATTGAGATTGAAAATGCGATTTTTGATGGGTGGGAAAAGGAGGAGAGAAAGCAGTATTTTCGCCTGCTTTCAAAATATTTAAACGATTTAAAGGTGAGGGTGGAAAAACTCTGAAAGATCAGTTTGTTGTAAAGGGGGGCAATTATCAATGGGGATGGCAGGAAAGGCAGTGTATCCGGCAAGTTTATTTATGGATGGGAAAAATTAGAATTACATTTCCCGAATTTTTTGCGAAATCGTGGGAAGTACTGTAATTAGCAGGGAAGAGGTGCAGGTATGAATATTCAATTATCGGAACATTTTTCGTATAAAAAGCTTTTGCGGTTTACTATGCCGTCAATTGTGATGATGGTCTTCACATCCATCTACGGCGTGGTGGATGGTTTTTTTGTTTCAAATTTTGCGGGGAAAACGCAGTTTGCGGCGGTCAACCTGATTATGCCGTTCCTGATGATTTTAGGGACGATCGGTTTTATGTTTGGTACGGGCGGAAGTGCGCTCGTATCAAAAACAATGGGGGAGGGAAAAAAAGAGAAGGCGCAGCAGATTTTTTCCCAGCTTATTTTTTCCTCGGTAGTTCTGGGGATTTTATTCAGTGTGGCGGGTATTATATTTCTGCGTCCGGTTGCGGTTGCACTTGGAGCAGAGGGGGAAATGGTTGATGACTGTGTTCTTTACGGGCGGATTATCCTGTGCGCACTTACCGCGTTCATTCTTCAAAATGAATTCCAGAGCTTTTTTGTGGCGGCGGAGAAGCCGCAGCTCGGGCTTTTGGTAACGGTGGTCGCGGGGGTTGCAAATATGGTGTTAGACGCGCTTTTTGTCGCTGTTTTTAGATGGGGCATTGCGGGGGCGGCGCTTGCGACCGCCGCCAGCCAGTTGCTTGGAGGGCTGATACCGTTCTTTTATTTCCTGCGTAAGAACAGCAGTATCCTGCGCCTGGTCAAGAGCAGGATTGAGGGGAGGGTGCTTATACGGGCGTGCACCAACGGCTCCTCGGAAATGATGTCCAACCTTTCGATGTCGCTTGTGAGCATGCTCTACAATGCACAGCTAATGAAATTTGCGGGGGAGGACGGTGTGGCGGCATACGGGGTTTTAATGTATGTCAACTTTGTTTTCCTGGCAATTTTTATCGGGATCGGTATTGGGAGCGCGCCCATTGTCAGTTACCATTATGGGGCGGAGAACCATGCGGAACTAAAATGTCTGAGAAGGAAGAGTACTGTTATCATCCTTGTGTTCTCGGCTGTGATGTTTGCGCTGGCACAGTTTCTTGCCCTGCCGCTCTCAAAGGTATTTGTCGGCTATGATGATGGGCTTTTGGAAATGACTTGCAGGGCATTTCGCATCTGTTCCTTTATGTTTTTGCTCGCGGGTATCAATATTTATGGGTCGGCATTTTTTACTGCGTTAAATAACGGTCTGGTATCCGCGCTGATTTCGTTTTTGCGGACGTTAGTATTTCAGGTGGCGGCGGTGTTAATCTTCCCCGTTTTCCTTGAACTTGACGGTGTCTGGCTGTCGGTGGTGGCAGCGGAAGTCCTGTCCGCACTTGTAACAGTCGCGTTTTTGGCAGGGTTGAAGAAAAAGTACCATTATTGAGGAAGGGAGCGTGAAGAATGGGTCGGGGAGGGCTGGGATGAAACAGCGCAGTTGCCTTATCTGGATGGGGAGGGAAAATTTATCAGTTATGAGGACGAGTGATCAATCCGGGTAAAATGCGGGCTGGTTGCTCGCTATGGGCTTGCCGGGGCAGGAAGAGATTGCGGTGGAATAGGCTTGGGGAAAGATTTTAAAATAATATTTACAAATTCTTAGTTTTCCGCTATAATTAAGTACAGTGGCGGAGAGGGATAGAGCCATTATAAAAGGGAACTGTAGACCAGTGGATTCTAAGAAAAGGGGCGTGTAGTATGAGAAAAGTAACAGTTTTTTCAAAGCTTGCAGCAGTGATGCTGGCTGCGGTAATGACAGTGTCCGTGGGGGCATGGGGGAATGTGACGGTTCTGGGGGCACAGGAGAAAGGGCAGTATGGCAAGTTGTCCTATGATGTTAATAAGCCTGTGGAGCTTGAGACAGGTGAGGTTTCATTTCAGGTGGAGAAGGTCAAAAATAAAAATTGTTATTTTACCTTTACGCTTGCGGAAACGAGCAAGGTTGAGATCACAAGCCATATAGAGAGTGAGAGAAGTGCAAATTTCAGTTGGAAATTACAGTCGGTGTATTCCGATAAGCTCTGCTCGAAAAGTGTGGGTGAGCTTGATGCGGTGGATGCGGGGACTTACTATGTTGTGTTCTCCTGCACTCCAAATGACCTGGGCGATGACCAGGTGCTAACCATCTCTTTTAAGACTACTTCATGGGGCTTTGGCAAAGGCGTGGACGGCAAAACGACGGATAACCCGATTCCATTAACAATCGGGGAGGACTGTAAGATCAACATCAATGAAAAGTATGCTGCCCGCTACACGAAATTTACTTTGGAAAATGATACCGTCTTTACCCTGCAAGGCAATATGGCACAGAATTTTTCAGCGGGCTCCATGCAGGTGTACAATGAGAAGGGCACAAATATTACCTCAGAGGCAGCAGGGATGTCCGAGTTGAAGCTTGCGAAGTATGGGGAATGGTCGGAGGCATACAAGATCACATTAAAGGCAGGGACTTATTTCCTGGGTGTGAGCTGGAGAGGGCATATGTCGTCCTCGGATTTCACGTTCCGTACAGAGATCTTTAAGGAAACGGATAATACCCCGCCGGCAAAACCGACGAAGCTTGTCTACAGGGCAGGCACAACGAAGGTGACCGGAAACGGCGAGAAGAATGCAACGGTGTTTGTGCGCGTCGGGGATAAGATTTACACCGGAAATATCAGCAGCAAGGGGACGTTTTCTGTAAAGACCGCAAAGCTTGTAAAGGGTGATGTGGTTTATGTCTGGGTTATGGATAAGGCATTAAACCAGGGAAAATACAGTAAAGTAACCGTGAAATAAGGTTTGCTGATGAAAATGATAAAAACAGAGATGGGTTATATAACTTTTTAAACCACTGTTTTTGTTTGCCTTGACGGGCGGATTGTACAGCGCGGTTCCCATGAGGAACTTGTAGGAAAACCGGGAGCTTACAAGAAACTATGGTCGGCGCAGGCAAAGTATTACAGGGAAAGTGCCGGGGAACTGTTCGGGTAACAAAAAGTGGCAGAAAAGAGATTTCGCGGAAAAAATTCTTGACAAACCCATGCTTGTCTGTTATCTTAAACATAAATAAAGGGGAGTAGTTGGCATCCGCAGGGTGTTTACGGTATCGTCAGTACGAGTTCCTTATGTTTTTGGAACTCCGGTTCGTAACGAAGCAACGAGACTTTTGTTGTAATTTAAATTTCTAATTACAGCAAAAGTCTTTTTTTTTGTGTGCGGGTGCGCGCCTTAAATAGGTGGATTCCAGATATTTCCTTTATAACAAAAGGCAAAAGTGGAGAAAACACTTTGCAGGAAAGGAGTACAGTATGGAAGTATTATTGCAGATTCTTCTTGTCATCGTTGGTTTTGTTATGCTCGTAAAGGGGGCGGACTGGTTTGTTGACGGGGCAGCGGGGATTGCGGAGCGTTTTGGGATACCGCAGTTGGTGATTGGACTGACCATCGTGGCGATGGGGACGAGCGCGCCGGAGGCGGCGGTCAGCATTTCGGCGGCATTTAAGGGGACGGCGGATATCACAATCGGCAATGTGGTGGGCAGCAATATTTTGAATATTCTTATTATCCTGGGGCTGACCTCCGTGATTGTTGCGGTGGCTGTGCAGAGATCGACCGTCCGCTATGAGATGCCTTTTATGATTGGGATATCAGTCCTGCTGCTTGTCTTTGGCATTACGGGAAACCAGGTGGGACGCGCGGAGGGCGCGGTGTTATGGCTGTTTTTTATCCTGTATATTCTGTATTTGTACCGGATGACGAAAAACCAGAAGGCGCAGGAGCCGGAAAAGAAAGAGGGGAAGACAAGTATCTGGAAGCTTTTTATGCTTGTGCTTGTCGGGCTTGCACTCGTTGTATTTGGCAGCGATGTAACGGTGGATGCTGCGACGGCGCTTGCAAAAATCGTGGGCTTGTCCGAAAAGTTTATAGGGCTGACCATTATCGCGCTCGGCACCTCACTGCCGGAACTTGTTACCAGTGTTTCCGCAGCGCGCAAGGGAAAGGCGGATATTGCAATCGGGAATATTGTGGGGAGCAATATTGTGAACATCCTGTTTGTAGTCGGCACCACAGCGCTGATTTTGCCGGTTCCGTTTGCGGCAGGATTTGTGGTAGATATGGGGATCGCGATTGCCGCGTCAGTGCTTTTGCTGGTCTGCGTGCTGATGCGCCACAAACTTGACCGGATGGGCGGTACCATTATGCTGCTTGGCTATGCGGCGTATTTTATCTATTTATGTGTAGGAAAATAAGGAGAAGGGGACAAATCTTTTTTAGAAAATGGGAAGAAAAAGCAGAAACTTGGGTGAAGAAAAGGGTAGAAATAATTAGCCACCTGTGGTACACTATATCGGAACCAAGCAGTAAGCCTGAAAGGCATGGTGGTCTATGGAAGATTTGGAACAGATTATGCGCCGCATCCATATATTATTTTCGAAATGTGAACCATTCGGGGATGAGGGCGGGGAAAAGATTATTGTACCGAAAAAAGAATTGTTCCGTTTGCTGGAAAAACTCAATTATGCCGTTATCCGGGTGATGGATGAGTACGAGGCGACACAGGAGGCGAGGGAGCGCGGCATCAATGAGTTTCACAGGGAAGGGGAAAGAATACGTAAGGACGCACAGAGCGGGGCGGAGGATGTGTATGCCGCCTCCCTGGTCTATACGGATAATATGCTGGAAGAACTTGGCGATGTGCTGGCGGATGCGAAGGAACAGCTATGGGAACAGTACGCGCGCATTGCACAGAGGCTTGACCGGCAGGCAAAGGTACTAAGCGAAGACCAGGAGGAGATACATCAGCAGCTTGGCGCTATGGCGCAGGGCGAAAAGTATTTGAAGCTGATCGAGCGCGAGAATGAAAGACTTAAACAGGAGAGTGAGCGCGAGGAAGCCTTAAAGAAGTACAGGGAGGGAGAAGAGGAAGATTACGGAGAAGACTATGAGGAGGAGTACGAAGAGGAAGATTACACTGAGGATGAGGAGAATGGTACGGGGGAGGAAGATGCTAAAGAGTGGGGGGAGGAGTATAACGGGGAGGACGGCTTTAATGGGGATGAGGAAAAAATATCCGGGGAAGAAACAGTTGATTCAGCGGGCACAAAAACAGATTGCGACAAAGATGGATTGGCTGATATTATAAAAGAAGACGCAGATACGGCGGGTGAAAAGGAGAAAACGCATGCCAAAGTAACTGCGGCATCCACCCCGATTGGCCGCGCTGCGGGCAAGAAAGGGCAGTCTGCGAAGGGGCAGAAAAACAGGTATGCGGACAGGCGGAGAGTTTCTGCGGGGCGGCACGCGCGCATGAGCCCCGACCTGGAAGCGGAATGGGCGGAGGAAGCATCAAAAAAGAAGGTGCGCAAAATCGGAACCGCGCTCTTTGAGGATGTCGGACAGCCCTATGATCCCCCGGTAAAGCGCGCTACGTATGAGGTGAAGGTAAACCAGGCTTATTTCGATGCGGTTACCGGCGGGGTGGATCTTGACGCGGAGTACTGGCAGTGGAAGGAGGAGCAGGAGCAGACCGCCGCCGGGCTTTTGGATGATGTGCAGGAGGACGGGATGGAAGAAGCGCCGCAGGTGCAGATTATAGGGGAAGCCGCCGAAACTGCGGGGGCGGATAAAAAAAGAAAGAAAAAGCGCGGATTAAAGTTTGGAAAGCATGGCTGATAGCGGGGTGTGGACTGAGAAAGAATCTTAAAACCTTCGGGTGGGAACCAGATTATAAAAGCAGGGGGAGAAAACGGAATGGAAAATTATGGAAGAAAAATTTGCCTTAAAAAAAGGAAACTTTTAAGAGCCGTGATGACCTGCCTGATGGGGCTTGTGCTTATGGCAGGGGGATTTTGCGGATGTGGAAAACAGGAAGCGGGCGCAGATAATCTGCCGACCCCGAAAGCCACGGAAGTCCCCGGTTCGACAGGGAACCCGGCGGATGAGGATGACAAAGCGGAAATTCCCGAGGAAAAAATTAAGATTTCGGTTGCGGCGTTAAAAGGA
>ERZ778516.663-NODE-663-length-28256-cov-11.509663_pt1 | contig 28256 bp, 31 predicted proteins | sample MGYA00510342_ERZ778516 | MGnify/ENA primary metagenome ERZ778516 (study PRJEB29527, sample SAMN07138961) | mouse gut metagenome | material: feces | host: mouse | place: China:Nanjing | collected 2016-01-25 ... | reverse complement strand
TGCTGTCCTCGGTATCCCTGTCGATATGCCCGTTTTCAATGGCGGCGATTCGGATACGCTTGCTGTAATGCCGTAAAACCTCGTCCACGGCTTCCGGCTCTCCGCTGGTCGCCCGGACAATCGTTTCATAGGGTAAAAGGTTCGGATTCCCCATGTGAAAGCACCTCCATTTCTTTGTGCAGAAGCTGTAAAGTCCTGCGGATTTGATACCCGGTCGTACTCCGGCAGCGTCCGTACATTTCCCCGATTTCCTGTTGTGTGTAATCTCCGAAAAAGTAAAAGAATATGATTTCCCGGTTTCTCTCCGGCAGAGATAACAGGGCGGCGGCAAGCTCCCCATTGGTGAGGATAATTGTCTGACCGCATATCGTTATGGGGTATTCTTCATAAGGTGCTTCAAAATATTCGTCTGTTGTGCCTAACGGGTAAAACTTTTCTTCTGTGAGGTATTCAAGGGATATTTCTTTTTGCTGCCATCTGCTCCTGTCACGCCATGCGTTGAGTGCCGCAAAGCGTATAACGGTCTTGCAAAAGCCGTTGAACGTATACATGATATGTTCCCTGTATGCTTCTGTGCAAGGCATAAATAATTCCCCCTTTCTCCCACATACGCTTTTGCCAATTCCTTGGGATTGCCCAGCCGTCCAGTGATTTGTTCTGCGGTTTTTCCATCGCTTTGTAATTCAAGGATTTCACTCTTGATTTCCTTCACAATATCACCTCTCTCGGATATCGGCAAGGGTTTCAGATACTTTTCAATCTTTTCAAGATAGTCATTCAAATTTTTTTCCATAGTCTTATTCTCCTTTAATTTCATTGATTGCATTTAACAAGTTATTCCATTCTTTAGACATAGCAGAAATATATTCAAGTCCTTTGTCTGTAATGGAATAATATTTTCTCGGCGGCAAACCCTCGGCACTTTCTTGCCATGAGGACGAAACATATTCTTCTTTCATTAGCCGTCTGAGCAGCGGATAAATTGTATTCTCTTTTGCAGCTAAAATAGGATATTTTTCTAATGTGCTGATAATTTCATATCCATAGGATGGTCGCTGTTTTATCATAAGCAGAATACAAAAATCAAGTCCTTCTTTATGGCAAAATCAACATTGTACTTTTTTGCCACACGCTCAAAAGACTTGATGTTACCGTCCGTGATTTCGATAGACGATGCCCCCACGCCCTCTCCAATGAGCTTTTTCACAGAAGTTTTTCCATGCGTTCTCTGTGCTTTCTGCTTACGGTGGTTCAGGCACATCTCCATCGCCGCTTTCAGCACGTTGGCATCCAGCTCTGCAGCCTACGCTCCGCTTCGGTCGTTGCTGAGCAAGCGCCATTGGCGCTTAGCAACCCTGCTCTTAACGCTGTATTGTCCATACCTGAACCTCCTTAAATTTTTGTTTGACTATAACAAAAAAGGACAGCCCTATCCGTTAGAATAAGATTGTCCTTTAGGCGCTATATTAGGTTGTTCCTCTACATCATCAAGTATTATTCAGTACCATTGGGTAAAAAATTGATGTACAATTGATGTACTAACCCTATTTTGATGTACAGCAAAAACTCTTTTTAACCCTCAAAAAGTTTCCGTTTTCTCTCAATCATCTCGTCAATTCTTTCTATGAAAGACGCTACATCCTTGACATTTTCGCAGCGTTCAATCCTGCCTTCGGGATAGAGGCGCTTGGAAATGCTACCCGCACCCAAAGCCACAATATCCTGTTTCTCCTCCATCATCAGGATATTATAAATCCCCGCCTTCCCTGGCTTAGCATAGCCTACGTTCTCAAAATTCCCTGCCATGTTTTTCTGGCGGTACAGGTAATAGGGGAACATCCCTAATTCCCTGGCATACTTGGCTGCAAGTTCAATGGTTTCCCAGTTATTTGCCATCTGCATCCCCTGATATTCCTCCGGGAACATTTTAAGCTTTGCGGCCCGCTTAATGGCAAGGGAATGGACGGTAAGGCTGTCCGGGGCAAGGGCTTTTACCTGCTCCAAAGTGTTCCCCACGTCCTCAGAGCTTTCCCCGGGCAAGCCCATAATCAGATCCATATTAATATTATCAAACCCCAGTTCCCGTGCCAGCCAAAAGCTTTCCTTCGCCTGCTCCGTGGTATGGCGGCGCCCAATCAGGTTCAGCGTTTCCTGTTTCATGGTCTGGGGATTAATGGAAATCCGGGAAATCCCATATTCCTGCAGCACCTCCAGCTTTTCCCTGGTAATGCTGTCCGGCCTTCCAGCTTCCGCGGTATATTCCAGCAGATCCGAAAAATCAAAGCTTCTTTTCATTTTTAACAGCAATCTGTCCAATTGGCTGGGCGTCAATGTGGTCGGGGTCCCGCCGCCGATATAAATGGTATTTAATTTTCTATGGCCAAAAGCAGCAGCCGTGAAATCAATTTCCTGGTCCAGCGCGTCCAGATACTGGTCCACCTTCCCTTCCCACAGCCCAATGGGGGAGGACGAAAAAGAACAGTAGGAACAGATGCTGGGGCAGAAGGGGATGCCCACATACAGGCTGTAGCCGTCCTGGTAATCAATCTGGCTTAAGAGCTCCCGTTCCAGCTTGGCAATCTCAATACTTAAGTTTATTTTCTGCTCCGATGCAAAATACGTCTTTGCCATATAGTCCCGGATTTCCTGCTCCCCTTTGCCCTGCCCAAGCATGGACATAGGGATTTTCACTGGGCGTATGCCCGTCAGGGAGCCCCATGGGAGGGAGTGGCCCGTATATTCCACCAGCATTTGGTAGAGAGCCTGTTTCAGCCGGTCTTTTGTCATTTTCCGGTCGGAAAAATCTGTTGCAGCAGATGCCTGCGCCGCTAATGTATAACCGCCCGCGGTAAATGGCTGGGCTGGCAAGCTTTCCGGCGGAAGGTATACCTTAATTTCAATCCTGTCTTTCCCCTCCTGCCCACTCCCGGAAAAATAGGAACCCTTTTCCATCCCTTCCTGACTGCCGGCAGTTCCTGCTCCCACCCCTTGGGGAAGGAAGGCAGTCTCCATATGCAGCAACGGCATGCGCTCCTGCTCCAGCCGGCAAATTTTCTCCCCGTCAGCAAAGACCTTTACTTCTTCCCCGGCAAAAAATGCCTGTACCAAGGAGTGGATATCATACTCAAAATTTGCTTCATTTAAACAAACTGTTATCATTTTCGTTTCCCTTACCACCTGGCTACTTTCTATAAAAATGGATTGCGGGTGCGCTCTGACCCAATGGTCGTCATGCCCATATGGCCCGGATAGACCTCCACATCATCCGGCAACACCATCAGCTTTTCTTTAATGCCCCGGACAAGGGCTGACATGCTCCCACCCGGAAAATCCGTCCTGCCCACTGACTGGCAGAACAGGGTATCGCCGCTGAACAGCACTTTTTCTTTTTCCAGGTAATAGCAGCATCCGCCCTCCGTATGCCCTGGCGTATGCAGCACTTTCAGTTCCATCCCTGCCAAATGGAGCACTTCCCCATCCTTTACAAACACATCGGCATGGTATATGTCCCTTCCGCCTGCCATAATGGAAACGTTTTTCCCTGGGTCTTCCAAGGTATCCTTCTCTGCCTCGTGGGCATATATCTTAATCCCAAATATCCCTGCCAATTCCTCTGCAGCCATGGCATGGTCGAAATGCCCATGGGTTAAAAGCACCGCCTGCGGCTTAAGCCCTTCCCGGCGGATATGCCCCTCCAGCATCTTTGCAGAATCCCCCGGGTCTATTACCAGCATTTCCTTGGTTTCTTCCTGAATGGCAAAATAGCAGTTGGTTGCCACCTCGCCGACGCAATATTGCTCAATTTTCATAATAGTATTTCCTTTCATTTTTCAAAACCCATTTGAAGCGGTATGAACCGCCGGAGTAATAATATAAAATTTATTGTAGTATAATGCCAGAAAATTTGCAAGAAAAACATCTTTTTGAGTTTCCCCATTTTGTATAATAGCCTATACTATAGAGCCAAAAGGTCTTGCTGCCTTTGGCAGCATAGACATCTTGCACAAAAACCACTCTGGAAAGTTAGCTTTTCAGAGTGGTTTTATGTGCAAAGTGTTTCCATCACTTTGTGTTGGAAACCTTTTGGCACTATAAATTACAAAATGGGGAAACTCAAAAAACACCTTCTGCCGGATGGGTGCAGGGCACATCTCAGATTACAAACGGCAAACACTCCAAACTGTTTATTTTTTCCATTTTCTCCTTGAAATTTCCAGAATTTCTATTTAATATAGAATTAGGGTAACAACGTGGTGCGCTGCACCTGCCCGATACCATATACTGATATGCAATTCATTTGCAATAACAATATATGGTATGGGACGGCACAAAAGGCGGCTTTGGCACCCTAATCCCAAACTATTACTAAAATGAAAGCAAACTGGAGTGAACTGCAATGAATCAGAAAAAGAGAAAAACACAGCATCTGGGCCGGAAAGTAAGCGGCCTTGTCATTTCCCTTCTGGCCCTCAGCATTGCCGCTGTGGCTGGCTTTTGCATCTTTATGTTTTACAGCCTTGTCATAACCATTTTGGAAGACCACTGTACCAATGGCACCGACATCCTTGCCTACGAGCTGGAACATATCGGGATGAAGGATAAAACGGAGGTCCTGGATGCCCTGAAGGAACGGATGGACTGCGAATTTACGATTTTCCTGGGGGACACCCGGGCCTATACCACAATCCAGCAAGATGGGGAACGCGCCACAGGCACGAAGCTTTCCGAGGAACTGGCTGAAATTGTCCTTGTACAAGGCAAACCCTATGTCGGGATAACAAAAATCATGGGGGAAAAGCATATTTGTTCTTATGCCCCGGTAACGGATAAGGAAGGTAATGTCACTGGCCTGCTGTTTTCCGGCATTTCCATGACGCACGCATTTGCCCAGATTGACAAAACGATCTTCCTCTCCTGCGGAATAGGATTAATTTTAATCCTTTTCAGCGGACTGGTTGTGTCGCTTTTTATTACCCGCTCCGTATCCCTGCCCCTTTCCCGGCTTACCCGCCTTGCCCAGACCATGGAGGAGGGGAACCTTGGGCTTGGGCAGGAGGAGTCCCTGCATACGGGCATCCGCTCCAAAGATGAAATTGGGCTCCTGGCAGATATTTTTGAAAATACAATCCTCCGGCTGCGGGGCTATATTGGCGAAATTTCCACTATATTGGAATCCATTTCCCTCGGCAACCTGACTGCGACAACGACGCAGGACTACGTAGGGGACTTTACCTCCATCAAGGCATCCTTAGATAACATCCTTGGCAAGCTGAACGATACTATGTCCCAGATTATCGAAAGTTCCGAGTCCGTGTCCAGCGGTTCCCGGCAGATGTCCATTGGCGCCCAGTCCCTAAGCCAAGGGGCGGTGGAGCAGTCCAGCGCCGTGGAAGAACTGGAAGGGACCATCGACGAAATTTCCCAGCAGGTAGGGCAGACTGCGGAAAACGCACGGCAGGCCAGCCTGAAAGTAACAGCGGTCAGCAGCAACCTTTTGGAAAGCAACCAGAAAATGCAGGAAATGATACATGCTATGGAAGAAATCAGCGACAGTTCCAATGAAATTGTAAAAATCATCAATACCATTGAAACCATTGCCCAACAGACCAATATTCTGGCATTAAATTCTTCCGTAGAAGCAAACCGGGCTGGGGAATCCGGGAAAGGCTTCGCCGTAATCGCCAAGGAGGTACGGGAATTGGCCGGCAAAAGCTCAGAAGCTTCCAAATCCACTAACAGCCTGATTGAACGTTCCATCCGTGCAGTGGAATATGGGACGAAAATTGCCAATGAAACCGCCACGCAGCTTGCTGCCGTAGTGGAAGGCACTAAGGAAGTAGTGGAAACCACCAACTGGATTGCAGACGCCGCACGCTCCCAGTCAGAATCCGTTTCCCAGATTCAGGAGCGCATCCAGCAGATTGCCAATGTCGTGCAGACAAACTCTGCAACTGCACAGGAAAGCGCTGCCACCAGCCAGGAACTCAGTTCCCAGGCCGGACTGCTGAAAAGCCTGATGGGGATGTTCCATCTAAATGCAAAATAACCAAAAAGGCCAGAGGGGCGTTACCCTCTGGTCCTTTCTATATCTATCACGCTCTCCACCTGCCGGATTTTGCTAATCAAGCTGGTCAGCTCCTCTTTCCCCTTCGTTTCAAAAGCAAGGGTAATGGTCGCTATGCCCTGCTTGCTGGTATTGGAGTGGATGGCGGTAATGTCTATCTGCCGTTCCGTCAGTATTTTCGTAATGTCCACCAGAAGGCCGGTGCGGTTATTCCCGAAAATCTTGATTTCCACCATAAACTGGCCGACTTCCCCTTCCTGCGCCTGCCATTCCGCGTCCAGCAGCCGTTCCCGTTCCTCGTCGGAAAGGTTAATAATATTGATGCAGTCTGTCCGGTGGACGGAAACCCCGCGCCCCCGGGTGACAAACCCTACAATCTCATCCCCTGGCACTGGGGCGCAGCAGCGGGAAAAACGCACCGCCATGCCCGCCATGCCCCTTATCACCACCCCGCTCTTGGAACGCCCCTGGGAACCTTTCTCTTTATTCCCCAGGGAAGCGGCGGGGCCAGCCCCGTCGTCGGAAAGCCTTTCTAAAATTTCCGCATCCGTTAAGGCAGCTTTGTGGTCCTTCCGGTAATACTCCTGCATTTTATTGACAATCTGGCCTTCCTTTAAGCCGCCGTGGCCTACGGCTGCCAGCACGGATTCCCAGTCCCGGAACCCATATTTGCGCATAATCCGCGCTTGGTAGGAAGCCTGGTTCAAATCCGGCCATGTAATGCTTTTTGCTTTGCAGTACTGGGCAATCAGTTCTTTGCCCCGTGAAATATTTTCTTCCTTAAATTCACTGCGGAACCACTGGTTAATTTTGCTTTTGGCCTGCGTGCTCTTTACGATATTCAGCCAGTCCCGGCTGGGCCCGCGGGAATTCTGGGATGTCAGCACCTCCACCCGGTCCCCATTCTGGATAACGTAATCAATGTTCACCAGCTTCCCATTTACCTTGGCGCCTATCATCCGGTTCCCAACAGCGGAATGGATGCTGTAGGCAAAATCAATGGGGGTAGATCCATTTGGCAAATTTTTCACATCGCCGGAAGGGGTAAAGCAGAATACCGTATCGGAAAACAGGTCTAAATCGCTTTTTAACAAGCTCATAAATTCCCGGTTATCCGACATGTCCTTCTGCCATTCCAAAATCTGCCGAAGCCAGCTTAACTTTTCCTCCTCCTGGCTCTTGGCCGCTACCTTGCTGCCATTGGAAACCTCCTTGTATTTCCAATGAGCCGCAATCCCATATTCCGCAGTCCGGTGCATGTCAAAGGTCCGTATCTGGATTTCAAAAGGCTGCCCGGTAGGCCCAATCAAGGTCGTATGCAGGGACTGGTACATGTTTGGCTTTGGCATGGCGATATAGTCCTTGAACCGCCCGGGGATGGGCTTATACATCTCATGGATGACACCCAGCGCCGCATAGCAGTCTTTCAGGGAATGTACAATAATGCGGATGGCAAACAGGTCGTAAATCTGGTCCAGCGTCTTGTCCTGGTTCACCATCTTCTTATAAATGCTGAAAAAATGTTTGGCGCGCCCGTCGATAGAAGCGGAAATCCCTGCCTTTTCAATATGCTCCCGAACCTCGTCCACCAATTGGCTGATATATTCCTCCCGGACGCTTTTGCGTACCGCTACCTTTTCCACCAAATCATAGTAGGCATCCGGTTCCAAATATTTTAAGGATAAATCGTCCAGTTCGATTTTTATTTTGGAAATGCCAAGGCGCTGGGCAATGGGGGCGTAAATATCCATGGTTTCCCTTGCCTTCTCCTTCTGCTTTTCCGGTTTCATATATTTTAAGGTGCGCATGTTGTGGAGCCGGTCTGCCAGCTTAATGAGGATGACCCGGATGTCCTTTGCCATAGCCAGAAACATTTTCCGCAGGTTCTCAGCCTGCACTTCTACTTTATCCGCATCATAGGCAAGCTGCCCCAGCTTTGTCACGCCGTCCACCAATAAAGCTACTTCCTCACTGAACTCCTGGGCGATTTCCTCCTCCGTCATCACGGTATCTTCCACCACGTCATGGAGGATCCCCGCCACAATCGTTTCTTTGTCCAGCTCCAGCTCTGCAAGGATAATGGCTACGCAAAGGGGATGGATAATGTAAGCCTCCCCGGATTTGCGCGCCTGCCCTTTATGCGCCTCGTCTGCGATTTTATATGCTTTTTCAATCAGGGAAATATCCGTGGAAGGATGGTACCTCCTCACACTGGCAATCAATTCGTCATACAGGCTCTCCGGGCTTACAAATTCCTTGGTAGGCCGGATAAGCCCCTCTGTTTCCTTGACTTCCATTTCCTGTTCACTTAACCGAATCTTTTTCATATCTTCCATATGCGTTTCACCATCCTGTATGCACGCTGCCATCCTGTAATTCACGCCATATAACTCTCATTTTTGGAGTGATAGGTTCTATTATAATTAATTTTTCCTAAAATTGCAATGGCTTCGTGTACCTTTGCATGTCCCTTCCTTGGATTTTTAGCTCCTCCTGCCAGAGAAAACCTAACTTTTCTGCCAAATGGACGGAAATGCCATTCCCTTTTTCAATCAGGCAGTGGATTTCTTCAAATTCCGTCCCTTCCCTGGCAAACTGTAGGATCCCCTCGCAAAGCTCCGTGGCAAAGCCCCGCCCCTGGTATTCTTCGCCGATCAGATAGCCCAGTTCCAAGGAAGGCTTCCCATGGAGTTCCCGGTTGTTAAGGCCCGCTTTCCCAATGATTTTCCCGGTGGCCTTTTCCACCGCGGCCCACATGCCGTACCCATAAAACACATACATATTTTGGATATAGGCTCTGGTATATTCTTCCTCTTTTTTCCAGTCTTCATTCAGGGGCTCGATATATTTTGCAACCGTTTCCCCTTGGTAAATCCGGTACATGGCCTCCAAATCCCCAATTTCCTGTTCCCGCAGGATACAGCGCTCCGTTTCGATTACAGTCCACGGAATCCCATGGAACCGCTGGTACATCCGTTCCAGAAAATAAAAATCCACCTCGTCGAAGCCCTCGATTGTTATGACTGCCCCGGAAAGCTCCTGGGGCGGCAGCGACGGGTTCACATACCCTACAGCTGCAATCCCCAATGCTTCTGCCAGGGACAGGACATGGCTGGCTGCTGCAAGGAACAGGCAGTTTTCCGGGGATAGCTGGTGCAGGGATAAAACGGATCCCACTTTCTCTGGAGTATCAGCATGGAACATGTCCAGATTGATAATTTGGACGCCGTAACGGTAAATGCCGTCTAAAAGCTCGGTAAGCCCGTCTTCCATAATAAAACGTTCCGGGTCTTTGGGACCCGCAATATTCAGTTCCTTTAAGGAGAGGATGAGCCCTTGGAATGTCATTGTGAAACACCTCTTTTTCCTGTATGATATGGCGGAGCTGCTGCAAAATGCAGCTTATATACAACATATAGATGGGACTTTTCCGTTTTGAATGCTATATTTTGTATATAACAGCTATTTTGCAGCAGCCCCGTATATTCTGGAACATACTATAACACATTCTGGATTTCATGACAAATGGATTTTCAAAGCAGTGGGGGTAGTGTATAATGGGAAGTAACCTGCCCTGCAAACGCCAACAAACAAATCAAGGAGGTAAAAACATTGCATATATCCCGCATTATTTTCATAAAAGGCGCAGTAGAAACCCTGGAATTTTTCTCCCTCCAGCTTGCCAAATCCTTTGAAAGCCAAGGGTTCCAGACCTGGTTCTGGGATCTGAAATCGCCCTTAAGCAGCCGGGAAGCCTTTGAAGCCCTGGGCGGATACAGTTCTTCACTCCTGCTTACCTTTAATTTCATTGGGCTTTCCGGGGAATCCCAGTTCCAATCCGGCTCCGTTTCTATCTGGGAGCAGCACAACATAGAGATTTGCTGCATTATGGTAGACCACCCTATGTATTACCACCGGCTGCTGTCATCTGGCCTTAAAAACCTGACACTCGCCTGCATCGACCGGGGACATCAGGCCTTTACGGAACATTACTACCCGCAATATGGGAAGGTGCATTTCCTGCCATTGGCTGGCACAAAGCTGCCCGGGGAACCTGTCCCATTTGCGGAGCGGGACATTGGCGTGATATTTGCCGGGAATTATGTGCCGCCGGAGCACCTGACGCCCCATATCCGGCATATGGATGAAGAAAGCAAGGCTTTCTATTTTGACATTATCAAAGAACTAACGGAACACCCAGAACGCCCCATGGAACAGGAACTGGTTTCCCGGCTGGAACAGGAATTTCCGCAGATTACGCGGGAAGAAACCCTGTCCTGCCTGCACAGCATGATTTTCATTGATTTGTATGTGCGCTCCCTGTTCCGGCGGGACATTATCTGCACTTTGGCAGAACATGGCATCCCAGTAACAGTGATTGGGAAGGATTGGGAAAAAGCTGGCTGCAAACGCCCGGAAAACATGAAATCCCTTGGGCAGCAGGATTCCCGCGCCTGCCTGGAATATATGGGGCACGCAAAAATCTCTGTCAATATAATGCCTTGGTTTAAGGATGGCGCCCATGACAGGATTTTCAATGGGATGCTGCAGGGGTGTGCGGTGGTTACGGATTCTTCTGCCTATTTGGATGAAATCCTTTGCGACGGGGCAGACTACGCAGGGTTCCAGTTGGAACAGTATGAGGAGATCAGCCAGAAAGTGGACTGGCTCTTACGGCATCCCAAAGAGGCAGGGGAACTTGCAGGTTCTGGGCAGCAGAAAGCTTCTTTGGGACATACATGGGGGCACCGGGCGGATGCCCTGAGGAAATTTTTAGATTTTTAAAAGCACATAAAAAAATTTTTTATATGTTATAATGCCGATAGGCAAAAGATATGGCCGTTCCATGTGGGCGAAAAATAAATGGGGCTGCCTCACTAATATAGTTACGTTAGTGGGGCAGCCCCTTCTTCTTTTCATATTCTTCCATCTTTTTCTTAAAAAGCTTTAATGCCGCAGGATAATTTCTTGTGCAAACAATTTCTGAATTTATGCTTTTACCTTCCCTTCCATTTGTAATCCAATTCCTTAAATTATCTGATTTTTTAGTACTAATTGTCGAAATTTATAGAAATTTGTCGATTAATTCTCCTTGATTTCTTACAATTTATGCGCTATAATGAGAAAAAATTACAAATTAACCCAATTACTTCACAACAATTTTTTCACAAAGGAGGAATCAAACATTATGAGTAAAGGGAAAAAAAGAACTTTGGTAATACTCCTAATCCTCTTGCTGCTCCTGCTCACCATAGGAATCTGCTATTTCCTTTTCACCAAAAAGGACAACAAGGATTTGGAGTTCGATGACAACGCAACTGCCGGGATAATGCCCGGGGTAGATGTGGACGAGCGGAGGAAAGAGCTGCAGAACTTATTGGACCGCAGCATGATAGCATTCTCCATCAACACTTCCCCGGTGTTCCTAAACGGGACGTCCGAAGGGAACCTGCTGATTGAAAATCCCGGGAACAATGCAAAGCTGATAAAAGTCAGCCTTGTCATCAATAAGACCAATGAAGAAGTTTATGCTTCAAAATACCTAAAGCCGGGAACCTACATTGAAAATGTGAAATTAGATAAGGTACTGAAAAAGGGCACCTATGACGCCACTGCTTATTTCTCCGCCTATGACGAAGAAACCACAGAATATATTGGGAAAACCGGGGCGCAGATTACGCTTACGGTGCAGAATTAGCCCTGCTGTAACTTTGCTGCAGCAGCCTTGGCGCTGGATTAGCTTGGCTGCACCCTGGCTGCAGGGGCAGCGTTAGCGCCGTATCCACTTCGCTGTATCCATACTGTGGCAGATAATGACAGGAGGAATACTTATGAAGAAAAAAAATATGTTTTTACAGCTTGCTTTAGCCGCAACATTATTTGTTTCCGCACTCTCCACCACTGCACATGCGGCAGATGCTACTTCTACCCGGGATATCCCGGTAGGCGGCTCCGGGCAGATGGAAATGGTAGGGACCATTGAACCCACCATCCTTTCCGTTACCATGCCTTCCTTTGTGCCTTTTAACATCAGCAACAGCATTTCTGCCCAGAACAAGGTTATTTCCCCACGTATCAACGTGAAGAATAACTCCAATGTCCCGGTGCAGGTAGATGTTATCCGCACAGACATCAATATCCGCAATTTAAGGAACACAAGCTGGAGCAACGACGGCTCCGTTGGTTCAAACCAGATTGCCATTGGGTTAAAACAGGAAGAAACCAAGGATGAAATGCCTACTACCCTTTCCAACGCAAGGTGGCTGAAACAATACCAGTCAAGCCCCATGAACGTGATGATCCTGAACTCCAACCAAGAAGGGGCAATGTATGTTGTAGGCACTTTGGGCGAAAATGTTTCCGAAAGCGCTACCTTTAATGTAACGCCTACCTTCGTAGTAAGAAGGACGTCTAACTAAAAAGATTCTGCAAAAAAGCAGGACTACAGATAGCATGACATGCATCTGGCACAAGGAAAAACCGCCATTTTACAATGGACAACTAACTAACACATGAAAAAACTACATATCTGCCACAGTATTTATACCCAAATGCAATCCCGCTGCCCCGTTTCACAGGGCAGGCTCTCCAAAACATGCCATGGAATTGCCCAAAGGGTATGGTATATAGGACACACAGCCACTTTCGCCTGAAAACGGAAGTGGCTGTATGAAAAAGAGGGGATTATTTCGCCACTATCCCCACACTACAATCCAAATGAAAGGAATCCGTGATTTTTATGGCAATTTATTATCTGACAATTTCCTTCCTCACAGGGACAGGCTATTTTTTTACCGGAAAAAAGCAAGGGCGCAGGGCTGCCTTCTGCTATCTGGCCGTTTCTTTTTTAGCCTTTGCCTTCCTGGCGTCTTTCCGGTACGGCATCGGCTTTGACTATTTTTCCTACCAAAATATTTATGGCATGGTATCCCAATGGCATTTTGGGAATATCTTCCATAATATCTGGAACGAACCTGCCTTTTACCTTGCCTGCAAAATTTTTTCCATGGCAGGCTGCCCGTTCCCTGTATTCCTTATATTCGTAAACATGTTCCTGATGGCGGTGTCCATGCAGTTTATTTACCGTTTCTCCAAACTGCCATGGGCCAGCGTTTACCTTTACATAACGCTCCAGTTCCTTGCCTACCAGATGAACTTAATCCGCCAATCCCTTGCCGTTGCCTTTTTCATACTGGCATACCCTTACCTGAAAGAACGGAAAATCCTGCCCTACACGCTGCTCGTATTCTTAGGGGGGATGTTCCACAATTCGCTGCTGTTTGCCTATCCCCTGTATTTCCTGCTCACTTGGGAGTACAGCCGGAAAATGCTTGGGCTCCTCCTGACAGCCACCCTTTTTGGCTACCTGTTTTTCGACCCCATGTTTGCCGTTATCTCCCCCATGCTCCCTGCACGGTATGCCAAGTATTCCGGGGGCTATTTCTGGAGCGGGAATGGGTTCCTCTATGTCGTCCTGCCCGCCCTGTACGGCGGTTCCATTTACCTGTTCCGGGAATATATCCGGGATAAGCGGCTGCGCACCATCTTTACCAACAGCGCCTTGTTCCAGTTCCTGATTAATGTGTTCATCACAAAGCATTTTATTTTGGAACGGTTTGCCATATATCCCTTTGTGTTTTCCCTGCTGGCTATACCGGAAATCCTTTGGGGCTGCCGGGAACACGGCGGGAACATAACCCTTCCATGGAAAAAAGAAGGGGGCTGGGCGCCTTGCTGCCGTCTTGTCCTGTTGTGGTTCCTTGTTTTAGGCGGAGTTTGGTTCTGCTTCGCCGCTTCGGAAGGGTTCCACCGGGTGTACCCCTATGTCAGCCTGCTGGATAAAAGCCTGTCGGAACCGGAATAGCCCGCTAGATAAAACCCTTGATAATTCTTTCTCCTGCCTTTATAATGAACATTGTTCAAATTGATGGGAGGTGAGTACCGTGAACAATGCTGTAGCATCCAAGGAAGCCTTTTTAGAGGTATGCAAGCTATTGTTGAAACTTTATTTGACGCTGTATATTTATGCACGGTCCTTACCATTGGGATCCGCATGATTGCAAAAAGCCAAAACAGCCAGTACCGCTTATTCGGCATTATGGCGGTCATGCTGGGCTTAGGGGATTCTTTCCATCTGATGCCCCGCGCCTTAGAGCGTGTTTGAAAATTGCTTTCTGCAAGATTCCGTCCCAGTTTGCATCAGATTTTATGCTGGATTTGGGAGGTGTAGTGGGCTACATTGACGAAATTCAGCATATAATCCGGTGTAAAGTGGAGCGGAAAATTGTGGGAATGAATTTTCAAACACGCTCTAGCCCTCTGCACCACAGGGCTTGAAAATTTTACGGCGGCCCTTGGGGCTGGGAAATTTATCACTTCCATTACTATGACTATTTTTTATGTCATCCTTTACTATGTATGGCGGCTGCGCTACCATGCAGAGGGGCAGAAAAATACAGCCGTCCTTGTATACCTGCTGGCTGCGCTTCGTATCGCCCTGTGCCTGTTCCCGCAAAACCAATGGCTGGGTAGCGACGCTCCCCTTTCCTGGGGAATTTACCGCAATATTCCGTTTGCACTGCTGGGGCTGCTTATCATTGCCCTGTTCTACCAAAGCGCAAAGCAGCGCCAAGACCATGCTTTCCGCCATATGTGGCTGACTATCGTGCTCAGCTTCGGCTTCTACCTGCCGGTTGTGCTCTGGGTTGACGCCATCCCTATGGTTGGGATGTTAATGATTCCAAAAACCTGCGCCTATGTGTGGACTGTTGCCATCGGCTACCGGGCAATGGTGCAGGAAGATGGGGCAGCCTGCGGCAAGCATTTGATGAAAAGCTTTTAAGTTTTAAAATAGGCGGCTGAACATCTCCATAAAGAAGCCAGAAATCACAGAAAAGGGGAATCATTTATGTATGAATCCTATGAAAAATTAAGAATCAAGGAAAAAGCGGGAATTGAGCCGGCAACGCAGGAACTGCAGTACAGGAAACAGCATAGGGAGCTTTTGCCTTTACATGGGTTGCAAAATACGGCGGTTTACATGGTGCAGACAGCAGAAATCCAGAAACATTTGGAATCCATTGAACTTTTGTACCCGAAAGTCAGCAGTGAGAAGAAAGCAAAAGATATTATTTTACTGGATGCTTTTCATTCTGCTACTATTGAAGGGGCAGGGACAACGGTCGAAAATGTCAGAAAGGCATATGAAAAGCCGGAATCTAAGGATGATAAAATGGTGGTAAATACCATGCATGAATGAATTACGCCTATGAAAACAAAATAACCATAGGCAATATACGGAAGCTATGGGAGATTGTAACAAAAGATGTCTGTGAAAATGAAGGACTTGCAGGAACACAATTTCGGGCAGGCATGGTTTACGTGGGAAGCGGTACCTCTGTAGTTCATACACCAGCAAAGCCTGATATGATTAGGGAAATGATGGAGGAATGGTTTGCATTCGCAAGCACTTCCGCACTGAACGTATGGCTGACAGCAAGCATCCTGCATTTTTATTTTGTCTATATCCATCCATTCTGTGATGGGAATGGATGAATGGCAAGGATATTGATGCAGTCCTTTTTATATCAAAAAGGTATGGAAAAGATAAAATATCTGCCATTGTCACGGATAATTAACAGCTATTTACCGGGTTATTATACCTCTTCCATTGCCAGGTTATATCCATTGAATAAATGCTGTTTTGTCTTCACTGTTGTACCCTGCTTTTCTGTAAAAATCCAATGTACTTTCTTTCTTGGAACCTGTTAGCAGCATCATCTTATAACAGTTTTCTTTTAAGGCAATCTCTTTTGCAAAATTCAGGCATTGCGTTGCCAGCCCTCTGTTCCTGAACTTTTCATCAGTTATCACATTTTCAATAAACGCATACGGCTGCTGGTTGTGAGTCATATTGAGGATAATGACGCAGACACAAGAAGATACGATTTCCCCATTTTCTTCAGCAACAATCACATGATGATTTTTATCCTGAAAAATGCCATCCCAAATCTGCAAAAGTTCAGCCGTTTTTTCCGGCATAGGATTGTCATGCAGCTGCATATACAATCTTAATAACCCATCTAAATCATTTTTCCCTATTTCTCTAATCATATCTGGTATCCTCCAACAATACGGTCTTTCCTATAAGAGAACAAAGTGGGCAAGCCCACTTCAACTCCCCTACCCCTCACTCATGAGGGGCTTGCACATTTTGCGCATAGCGCGATAAAAACATCCGCACCGCCTTACCAACCACGGTAAAGCGGCGCGGATCATTCCCGAAAAAACCAATAGCGCAGCCCTTATTTTATCTCCGCTTTCCAAAGGCCATGCAGGTTACAGTACTCATAGGCTGCCACTGGCTTGTCCTCCGGGGAAATGCAAAACTCTGCTTCCGGCTTATCTCCCGGGTTCAGCTTGCGCAGCATACCGCCATGCTCCGTTTCCAAATAAATCCACATGATATGGTGCTCCTCCAGCATTGGGTGCTCCAGTTCCCCTACCTTTACTAAAATGGAACCTTCTTTCTTCTCCACCAGTGGGACATGCTTTTCCCCGGATGCGTCCGTTGTGTTTGCCAAAAGTTCCTGAAACACTTTTGCGCCTTCATGCTCTCCGGAAACGATTTCCATTGCTATGCTGCAGCATTCTGTGCACTTAAAAAAATTCATAAGACATACTCCTTTTCCCCATGCCCCTGTTTGGCGCATGGCTTCCCTTTAGTATGCCCAAATTTTACAGTTTCCATCCTGGCTGGCAAGGATTCCTGCTTCTTTTTGCCTGCTGCACAGATTCTGGAAATTACTGCTGCCTTCTGCACACAGATTCTGGCAACCACTGCTGCCTTCTCACAGGTGTTGGAAATTACCCCTGCCTACTGCTCAACGGTAATCTGGTAAGAACGTTCAAAAACCCCGCCCGGCGCAAGGGTATTGCTCCACTCCCGTTCCTTTAAGGTCCCCTCAAAGGTTTCCCGGTCGCACCTGCCATACCATGGCTCAATGCATAAAAAGGGCGCATTCTTCTTTTCTGGGGACCAGAGCGCCACCAGCGGGGAATGGAAGGTTACCGTAATATAGGGCATATTATCCGGGTCAGACAAGGAAATTTTTCCCACCTGGTAATCTTCAATGATATAGGTTCCCTCGTCAAAAAAGCCTTCTTCCAGCAAATGCCTTCCTCCCGGGAGGGTCAGCATATTTTTGTAGTTGAACATCAGCCCTGTGCCTAAATCCGCCCTGGCAAACAGCACTTCCTCCTGGTCCATCTGTATGCTGTACTCACTCTGCTTTTCCCCTTCTTTCAAGGGGCATAGGAAAGCCGGGTGCGCCCCAATGGAAAAATACATCTCCTTGCTTTTTTCCTCATTGGTTACTTTCCAAAGGACTGTAAGCGTACGATCCTGCAGACGGTAGCCGATTTCCAGCCGGAAATCAAAGGGATAAATTTCCCTTGTATTGGGGTCTGCGTCCAGTGCAAACCAGATTTCTTCTTTATTTTCTGAAATGCAGCTAAATTCCTTGTCCCTTGCAAATCCATGGGGCGGCATTTGGTATTCCTTGCCGTTATAGGTATATTTCCCTTCCCTTAACCGCCCAACCATGGGAAACAGGATGGGGGAACGGCGTCCCCAGTACTTTTTGTCGCCGTGCCACATATACTCCTGCCCCGTCTTGTTATTTTTCAGGGACATTAATTCTGCCCCCATGTCGGAAAACTGTGCTGTCAGCATTTCGTTGCTTAATTCATAGACCATAGTTTCTCTCCTCTATTTTTACATTTTTTGCAGGGTAAATTACCCCAGATTGTTTTTTGTCTCTTTTGGCATCCTAATCCTATTGGCATTTCCCTGATGTTGCATTTCTTAGCCTACTGGTATTTCTCCACATTGGTGCTGTCCACTTTTTCAAAAGGGACCCAGACATATTTCCCATCCTCCGAAAGGCCTTCCAAACCTTCCGCAGAACCGCCGGACCCCAAGGCAATGGCTGCTTTGACGGCAGATTCCCCCTGCCCGGTGGCAGACTGGTATACGGTAAAAGCCATGTCGCCTGAAACAATCGCCGCACACCCGTCCTGCGTGGCGTCAATGCCAAGGATGGGCACGCCTTCTATCCCGCTCTTTTTGCAGGCGTCAATAACCCCCAAAGCCATAGCGTCGTTATTGCAGACTGCCACGTCAAATTCCTGCCCTGTGCTAAGAAATACGTTGAAGTATTCTTCTGCCTTGGCCTGGTCCCAGTCTGCCCGGTCTTGGAATACATAATTAATCTTTTTCCCGGAATCATTCAGGGTATTTTTAAACTGCCCTGTCCGGCCCTCTGTTGCAGAGTGGCTGCTTGGCCCTGTCAGGAGCGCCACATTTATTTCTTCCTTCCCTGCCATCTTATCCAAAATATATTCTGCCTGATACTGCCCTGCAACCCCTTCGTCAGAACCTACATACATATATTTATCCGCTTCTAACCTTGACTCGTCTGGGCAGCTATTGAAAAACACAATGGGCGTTTCCCCTGCAATCGCCTCTAATTCCAGCGTTGTTCCGGTATCTACCGGGGAACACATAATCACGTCATATCCCTCAGCCACTGCCTGCTTCATCTGCTCTACCTGAAGCTCAATGGATTCGTCTGCTTCATACACATCCAGCGTCGCGCCGTTTTTTTCCGCCGTTTCCTTGGCGCTGTTTACCAAAACGGTACGGAAGGTATCTGCGGAAGAAAGCGACAGATAAATCTTCACATTCCCGCCTGCCTGGGAACCTTCTTTCCCCCCGCATCCACAGATACAGGCGATTGCCCATACCACCACAAACAATAACCCCGCTCTTTTTTTCATTGCAATCCCTCCTCAACTTCCATAAACAATTCTTGCTGCTTTTTCTTTAAATGCGGAACAGCTTCACCTGGTCCGCCAATTCTTCAGAAGAAGCAGTCAGGCTCTTGGATTCCTCCGCCACGTTTGCGCTGTTCTTTGCAATCCCTTTCGCCTGTTCCAGCATGTTTTCGGAAGTGGCAAGGATTTCATCGGAGCTTGCGGCCTGTTCCTCGGATATGGCTGCCACATTGGCCGCAACCTCGTCCACCTCGTTGATTTTCCCGACCATATTGTCAATAAGCTCGCTGGTTTCCTGTATGTTTACAAAAATCTTCTCGAATGTGTCAATAGCCGTATGGATAAGCTCGCTGCTTTTCCCAATGTCGTCCGCACTGTTCCCGGTCTGGCGCACGGCGTCTGCCACAAGGGAATTGACCTCCCCAATCAGCTTGGAGATATGCTCCACGGAATCTGTGCTGTTGTTTGCCAGCTTGCCGATTTCAGAAGCCACCACCGCAAACCCGCGGCCGGCTTCCCCGGCCCGCGCCGCTTCAATAGAAGCATTTAAGGAGAGCAGGTTTGTTTCCTCTGCAATATTCCCAATTAACTGGACAATTGCCACAATTTCCCCGGAAGCCGTCCCTACCTTGTTTACGGCTTCTTCTAAGTTGCGGATGGAAGCCCGGATATTATCCAGCTCCCGCCCCACGCGCTCCATGTCCTGCCTTCCCTTTTTGGAAACATCCACGGTTTCCTGCATTTTTTGTTCTACATTGTTGCTGTCCTCTTTGGTATCTGCCACAACCCCAGCCAGTTTCGTGGCATTTTCCGCAATCTCATAGACTGAAAGGGAAAGCTGGTCCACCGTGGAATTCAGCTCGCCCATGGATTCCGACTGGATGGACGCCGCCGTTTCCATCTGCCTTGACATGTTGTCGCTGGTATCTGCCTGCGTCCCAAGGCGGCTGGAAATATTGCCCATAGAGGAAATCATTTCCTTCATGGAATGGATAAACCGCTCCAGGCTCCGGCTCATCACCGCAATTTCATCATGCCCCTTGCTGTTGACCGTTACGGTAAAATCCCCTTCCGTCATAGCCGTAATGACTGCCGTCAGCTTCTTTACCGGGCTGATTACCACATGCGTCACCCGCTCAATGACAAGGCACAAAACCAAAATGGACACACCGCTGATAATTGCCATTATCATCCGCAGCCGGTCTAAATCCGCCAGGACTACCTTCCTTGGCACATAGGAAACCAGAATCCAGTCAGTCCCCGCCACTTTCTGGAACACCGTCATGTTCCCATCCAGCACGCTGAAATCGTAATTGCGGGCTGCAATCTGCTCCCCTACCTGCTTCTGGAACTGGCTGCTGCCCTCGCTGCCTATTTTCTTATTTATCAGCGACTGGTCCCGGTTGGCAAGGATTGTCCCGTCCCTGCCGTCCACAAGGAAGGATTCCGCATCCTCCATTTCAATAAACCCATTGACAATAATGGAAATCCTGTCTAATGTCATGTCGGCTGAAATAACCCTTGTCTGCCCGGAACCGTCGTTTAAAATGCCGGAAGCGCTGATAACGTTTTCCCCATGGGAATTTACATGGGCAGAGCCTACCGCCATATTGACCCTTGTCAGGCCTTCCTGGTACCATGTGCTGTCCACCGGGTTCCCCTCGTCTTTAGGGGCTTCGGAAGCCTGGAACATGTTCCCTTCCCTGTCTGCAATGTAAAGACCGTTGGGGTAATTGGAATTGTAGTTGTAGTACCCGTCTAAAATTGCCTGTAACTGTTTATCATCCGGCCTGGTATTTTCAATCGCCGCTTTCACTGCCTGGAACGCTTCTATGTTTTCATTCAGCCAGCCTTCTATCTGGGCGGACTGGTTCCCCACAGACGATTCCAAAAGATTTTTGGAATAATCCTCAATAATTTCCGCCGACGTGCGGTAAGCCACCAGCACCAGCGCTACCATCAGGGCTACTACGATTGGCACGATAATTGCCAGCAGCTTCATCCTGATGGATATGATTCCCTGTTTTTCTTTGATTTGACCCTTTTTATCCATGAATACCCTTCCTTCTTCCTCCCGGCGGCAGAAACTGGGGCGCTTCCTGCACCGGGCTTTGCTATTTGACTCCATCTCCTTCTATTTTATAATGTTTCGTCAAAATATACAAGAAAAGTTTGGGAATTCATCAATTTTTTTACAAAAACACGGGCAGCCCTCCTTTAACGCCGCCAAATCTTCCTCTGTCACGTCCATCTGGGAATTGCTTCTGTTTGCAGTAGGCCAAAACCCCACAGGGATATTCCCCATGCACATGGACGTCAGTATAGTAATACCGCCGCTGCATGGCCTTTTCTGCCACCAGGATATCCTCCGGCTTGCCACCAGCTCATAATGGGCCGCCTGGTACACACCCTATTCCTTGTCCTCCCCTTCCTCCCAGAGAATCCCGGAATCAAAATAGGCATGGAGGCCGGTCTTAAATTCTGTCTGGTTGTTGATTTCGTTAAAACTCATCCAGTATTTTACTTTATCCTTATAACGCTCAAAACAGGCCGTGGCATACCTTACGAAAAACCCAATCAGCTTCCGGTTCCGCCACCCGCTGCACTCCTCCACCAAATGCAGGGGCATTTCAAAATGGCTCAGGGTGATCACCGGCTGGATGCCGTATTTCAGGCACTCGTCAAACACGCTGTCATAGAACTTATGCCCTTCCTCGTTAGGCTTCCGCTCATCCCCATTTGGAAAAATCCGGGTCCATGCAATGCTTGTCCGGAAACATTGAAAACCCAGCTCCGCAAACAGCTTGATGTCCTCTTTGTAAGTATGGTAAAAAAAATCAATGGCTTCATGGTTGGGGTAATATTCCCCAGGCACAATCCCTTCGGTAATCCGCCGGGGGCGTCCTTGCTCCCAGCCGTTACAACGTCCACAATGCTTAAGCCTTTCCCGCCTTCACAGTAGCCGCCTTCCAGCTGGTGGGCGGCTACTGCGCCGCCCCATAAAAAGTCTTTTCTGAATCCTATGAATGTTTCCTCCTATACGCTTCGTTTGGTATCGCTAAGCACCATCCATAGATAGTCTAGTCCACTTTAGTATAACTGGAATCTACCCCATTGTCACCTATTTTCTGGAAATTTGGCGATTCAGATTACACTAATTCAGCGATCCGGGTGACGCCTACATAGATTTCTGAAATTTTATACCATGTGGCATAGTCCACCACCCCGGTCTGGGGCAGGCCGAACACTGACTGGAACCTGCGGACAGCCGCTTCTGTGGCAGGCCCAAAGGAACCGTCTGCTGCAATCCTCGGAATAGAGCTATAAACTTGGGCAATGCGGTTTAGCTGCTCCTGCATCTGGCGGACTTTTGCACCGCTGGAGCCTACCCGCAGGTTTTCCCGGGGCCAGGACGCCGGGATGCCGGAAATTTCTTCTGCTTCGTTAATGTACATGTTGCTTCCATAATAGTAACGGATAATTTCTATGGCGCTGTAATTCTGATCCCCCAGATACTTGGAACCCCATTGGCTGAGCCAGTTGGGGCAGGACACCCGCTGGCCGTCGCAGTACTGGGTCAGGATGGGCTGCTTCACATTTGGCCTTGAGAGGAAGTTGGTAAACATTTCATCTACTACACGGGAAATGCTGGCAAAATAGTTCCTGCCGTAAACCCATTTATGGTCGTATGCGGTGGAGGAGGTGATGGTAAAATCATAGCCTTTGTTCCGGTACCACTCCGTTATCAGTGATTCGGGACTGGGGCAAAAACTCTTCCAGACTGATTTTAAACCTGATAGTCAGCTTTTCTCTGGTAATGTCAATACGTTCTATCAGTTTGTTTACCATCACCCGTTTGGTCGGTGTATCGGCATGTAGAAACATTTCACGCCATGTCGGTATTTTCTTTCTGATATCTTCCCAATCGTTTGCGGTGATGGCAGTGTTTTGTAAGATAGCTTCTTTTTCCCGTATGGCATCTATTTGCTGTTTCTCCTGCTCTGTTTTCTTGTCTATGAGAAGACTTAGTTTATCCAAAGATAATGCATATTCCCCTGTCATTGCTTCGGGGATATGTTCTTCCATAATATTAATCTCACGTCTGATTTTTTCGAGTTTTTTCTTTGCCACGCATAATTCTTTTTCCTTTCTCTTTTTTTCCATGCTGTTATTTGCAGCAATCTGTTCAAAGATATTATCGTTTTCTTGTAATTTGCCAATATACTCTGCCAGAGCCCCATATACAATCGGTTCCACCATATCCGCCCGGTATTGCTTTGTTTTATCATGAGGTACGCCTTGCCATGCATTCTGGCATTTATAAATGGCTGTTTTGCTCGTTCTGCACTCTCCGGTTCCCTTAATTGTCCAGTAGTTATATTTACTCCCATTCACCATTTTACAGCCACAATACCCGCAATACAGAACATCTACCAAGGATAACATGCCATCGTTCCGCCCTATTACTGTTACATCCTGATTTTTCAGTGGCTTCGTATATTTACCGCTTCGCATTTCCCGTTTTCTTTGTACTTCCTGCCATGTGCCCTCGTCAATTATGGCAAGATTGGGATTTGCCCTTTCGGAAAGAACCCATGCTTCCCTGTCCAGGCTGCGGTGCCTGCCATTCAGAGGTTCCCTGCGGTTGTAAGCGGTATAACCTGCATAAATTGGATTTGTCAATATACTGGTAACCGTCCCGCTTTTCCAAACGTCATTAGGGGCAAGGTTTTGGTACTGTTCTTCTGTGTTCAGGATATTTGCAATTTTGGCGGAACCATATTCTTTATATAAAGACAATTCATAGATATACTTCACTACCCCTGCCTGCTTAGGCTGAATAACTAAATGTTTCAAGGCCCGTCCATGCTTGCTGATTTCACCGGAATACTCTAACTGATATCCATAAGGAGGTTTCCCTCCCATAAATTTTCCTGCCTGGACTAATTTCCTTGCAGTATCTTTGACACGCATCCCGGTATCTGCACTGCTTTTTTGGGCGTTCCCATACCGTAATGCTAACATCATCTGCCCCATGACATCATTATTTTCCGGGGAAATGCATCCGTCTTTTACCGTATAAATATCTACGCCAAGGCTTTTTAAAGACATAATGTAACCGCCGATCTCCCACATCCTGCGCCCGATCCGGTCATCTTTGTATACGGCCAGAATATCATATTCCCCATTGGATGCGTCTTTATATGCTTCCTGTAATATTTCCCTGTCCGCAACAGAATTTTTGTATCCGCTGTTACTGCCTTCAAAATATTCTTTTCCATCTAATACCCAGCCAGGATGGCTTTTTACATACTCTAAAATAATCTGTCTTTGTATCTTCAAATCCCCATCTGATTCTAGCTGCTGGTTGGAACTGACACGCAATAACATTCTGACACGTTTCTTATGTATCTCCCTGTCTGGAATCAGGTTCTTATTTCCGTCCATGTACCGCCTCCCCTTTTTCTGGTTTCTGAATCAATACGGAATTTTTCAGCAAATGTTCCTGAAGGATACCAGAGAGAATTTCTTTCACTTCCCTTTTTGTCTTTTCTTCCTTTTTTATATCTTCTTCATTTTCCGGTTTTCTCGGAAATTCCAGTATCACCTGCACCCCATTTTGTTTCCGTTCCAAACATTTGCAGCCCTCTTGTTTCATGGAAATTCCCCTGCCAACTTTATTTATCCTATTTTTATTTCAAAACAGCTTGTCGTATTCACCGATATTTGATTGGCTGGAATATTCTGTTTTTTTGAGTTTCCCCATTTTGTATAATAGCCTATACTATAGAGCCAAAAGGTCTTGCTGCCTTTGGCAGCATAGACATCTTGCACAAAAACCACTCTGGAAAGTTAGCTTTTCAGAGTGGTTTTATGTGCAAAGTGTTTCCATCACTTTGTGTTGGAAACCTTTTGGCACTATAAATTACAAAATGGGGAAACTCAAATCTGTTTCCCATTGCCTATCTCACATTTTGAATGTATAATAAAGCAAAAGACAGCAGACAAATAAGGAGGTTTCGATATGCCTTACACAATAGATGAAATTAAAACAAAAGCAATCCCCATCGCAATTGATTATGGTGTAGATTCCCTCAGCCTTTTCGGTTCCTATGCAAGAGGAGAAGCTGACGAAAAAAGCGACTTAGATTTTCTAATTCAGAAAGGGAACATGAAAGGCCTGCTTTCTTATTGTGGCATGATTGCAGATTTGGAGGATATTTTTCATTGCCATGTTGATTTGGTAATGAAAAATGCCATTAAGGATGAAAAATTTCTTGAAGCCATTGGCAGGGATGAGGTAACCCTTTATGAGAGGTAAGAAATCAGAACAGATTATATTGCAAAAGATGATTCGGTATTGCAATGAGATAGAACTAATTTTAGAAAAACACCACTTTAACCGGGAAGAATTCGACAATGATACAGAATTCCAATTTGCATGTGGAATGTGCATTATCCAAATCGGCGAACTTGTCACAAAGTTAAGCGAAACCTTTATAAAAATGCATCACGGCATTCCATGGAGGCAGATAAAAGGAATGCGTAACATTTATGCACACGATTACGACATCATTGATAATGATATGGTATGGGAATCTATCACGGAAGAAATCCCGGAACTCAAAGAAAAATTACTTGTAATTTTCCACACTGGGGAACCCCAATAACCAGCCCGTTCACAATCAGGTTCCTATACTCCCGAATTATACTATACGAAGTTACCACTCCGTATACACCCGGTTCATTGTAAAGGACATAATCGCCAGAATATTTGCCCGTATGGTACTGTCCGGCCAAGTGGCATAAATCTCGCTGGATGCCACATTCTTGATGTAATCCTTGTACTTTACATAGTAATCCCCTGCAGTGGAATCCCCTGGGGTGCCGTCATGGACTATTACGTATTCCGGCACGACCACCCTGCTTAAGACAATCTCCCCGCTCTCGTCCACTGGCTTAATCTCCGCTTCTGCTATTTTGGGCGGGAAATTCCCAAACAGGGTATTGGCCGGGATTACGATATTTTTCATATCTTCCTCAGATACTTCCAACGGCTCCATCCGCACATTCTGCAAGGAGAGTTCCCCGGAAAATACGTCCACCCCTTCAATGCTGACTGGCCGGTACCCTTCCGCTTCCACCTGCACCGTGTATTCTGCATACGGCTGAGCCGACTGTTCCGGTTCCATGCTGTACTCCAGCGGGGGCGCTGCCAACGTCAGTTCCTCGGACTGGCCTTCCGCGTTGGTGGAAACCTGCTCTAAGGCCGGCCCCGGGTCGCCCGTATAGGAAATGGTGATTTGGGCATCCTCAACGGGAATCAGGCCTACCGTGGAGGTTACCTGTACCCGCATAGTGCCATTGTCCACATGGTCTGCTTGGGATGCGCATAATTGATGATTTTGCATAAATACCTCTAACTTTTTGCTCTTATTGATAGATTATGTGGCATATCAAAAAATGTGCAAATCCCTTTGCAATAACAATATTACTCCGGCGGTTAAATATATCCCAAACCTCAGGCCTGAATATCCATGCTGTAAAAACTTGGGGCATCCATAGTAAGGTACTTTGTGTCTGTCTGCAGCTTCCATGCATACAGCACGCCGCTGATACAGACTGCTAAAATCGCCGTGGCAAGCACAAATAAGTTCCCACGCTTCTTTTTTCCATTTATAAATGCAAATTCATCTTGCTTTCTACGCATTTTTCATCCCTCTTTCTATTGTCCCGCAGCAGGCTGAACCGGCTGCTGCCATCTGTTATCCCTCTGTTTACCTTGGATATCTTACCATTAGTTTGTGAAAAAATCTTTAAATCCATCCTGCTTTTTTCTTAATAAACTATAAAGATTAGGGTATCAAAAGGGCTGTTGCACTAAGCAAAACATCTACAAGATATCGTATAGAAGAATGATCCAAACAAACGGTATCCTGTATTATTTTCCTTAATGCGGCAGCCCTTTTGCAGATATTGCTCCGCCTTCCTATTTCACTTCCCTTGTCCAGCCATATTTATCCGCCTCATTGCCCCACTGGATGCCAGTCAGGTAATCATACAGCTTCTGGGTCAGTTCCCCGATTTTAAAACCGTTTATGGTAACCGTGTCGTCCTTGTACCGGAGTTCCCCTACAGGGGAGATTACCGCTGCAGTCCCAGTCCCAAAGGATTCCTCCAGCGTGCCGTCATGCCCGGCTTTCATCAAATCGTCTACGGAAAGATGGGTTTCATTTACTTTATAGCCCCAATCTTTCAGAATATGGATAATGGAATCCCTTGTCACCCCAGGTAGTACCGTCCCTTCGATGGGAGCGGTATAAATTTCCCCGCTGATTTTGAACATAATGTTCATGGTCCCAACTTCCTCTACGTATTTCCGGTGTACGCCGTCCAGCCAGAGGACCTGGGTGCAGCCTTTTTCCTCTGCCCTTACCTGCCCCAAAATAGAAGCTGCATAGTTGCCGCCGCATTTGGTAAAGCCTGTCCCGCCTTTTACTGCGCGCACCAGCTCATCCTCCACCAAAATTTTTACCGGGTTGATCCCTTCCGGGTAATACGCGCCTACGGGGCAGCAGATTACCATAAATTTATAGGAAACAGCCATATGGACGCCCAAAGACGACTCTGTGGCAAATACGAAGGGGCGGATGTAGAGGGAAGTTTCCGGCTCAGAGGGAATCCAGTCCCGTTCCACCTTCACCAGTTCCTCAATGGCCTCCACAAACATGTCCTCTGGGACACCCGGCATACAAAGACGCTCGTTGGACGTTATCATCCGCTTTGCATTCATTTCCGGGCGGAACAGGAGGATCCTGCCGTCCTTGGTACGGTATGCTTTCAGCCCCTCAAAGGTTTCCTGTGCGTAGTGCAGCGTCACGCAGGACGGGCTGATGGATACCGGGCCGTAAGGCTCAATCCTTGGGTCATGCCAGCCAATCCCCTGGTCCCAGTCCATCACAAACATGTAATCTGTCATATATTTGCCAAACCCAAGGTTTTTCTGGTCAGGCTTCTCTTTTAAAACATCCCTTTTTACAAATTTAATCTCCATAACGTTTCCTCCATCCTGTTTTTCACTTTCCCAAAATATTTATGTTTGCCGGGGAAATAACTTTTTTACAATTATTATACTTTTTTTATTAGCTGTCAAGATTATTCTGCTGGCTTATATTTTCTATAACTTTTTATTATATGTTTCTTTGGGTTTGATAACCTTGCCACATACCTGAATAAGCAAAACAGTTCTCTGTATCTATTACCCCATATCGTCGCAATGCGATTAAATTACTATATCCATCCATAGGGAACTTATGATATAATGTGAACACTTGGCGAGGTATCCCACGAGCCT
>ERZ778516.654-NODE-654-length-28385-cov-6.309954_pt1 | contig 28385 bp, 25 predicted proteins | sample MGYA00510342_ERZ778516 | MGnify/ENA primary metagenome ERZ778516 (study PRJEB29527, sample SAMN07138961) | mouse gut metagenome | material: feces | host: mouse | place: China:Nanjing | collected 2016-01-25 ... | reverse complement strand
CCCGCGGTGGTGTACCCCTTCGTGTGACTTGCCACACTCTGTACTCTATATTAACAAAGAATTTTTAAGTTGTCAATCTTCATTTGCTTTTATTTAACCTTAACAGTGAAAAACAGAACTTAATTTGTCTCATCTTCAGAAACTGTCTTTGTTGTTACATTGGCATTATTTACAAGATGCTTCATAACATACTCGGACATAACAGATGTATACACCATTTTTTCTCCATAAAAAGTATTCAGCCCATCTATATCCATATTATACTCTGAGGCCAAATCTGCAAGAAGATTCTGATATTCCTCATCTTCTGTCGTAAGTTTCGCATCTTCTGCGATTGCATCCACAATCATCGCTACCTGAGCATAGCTTGCCCCCTGTTTGGATTTTGTATTTGCATAATCATCTTCAGACATATTGTTGGCAGCAAGAAATTCACTCAGCCCCATATTATAGTAAGATGCATATGTGAGAAGATAATTTTCATACTGTTTCTCGCCTTCTTCAACGAAAGACTTAAAATATTTATTTACCTTTGAATTTTCGACAACTGTATTTAATGCATTTGTTTCCAATATATATTGTGCGTCACTGTCTGCTTCTGTTTCAAGGCGTTGTCGTACCTGTGTTTTATATTCCTCCAGTCCTGCATATTCCGTATTGGTTTGAAACCACTCATCTGTCAGCTCTGGTTTTCTTTTCACATCCTTTACTGTCACAGTAAAAACCACATCTTTCCCCGCAAGTTCCCCATTCTTATAATTTTCTGGAAAGGTAAGATTTAAATCAACTGTTTCCCCCTTTTTTACACCGATAAGTCCATCCTCAAAGCCGCTGATAAAAGTATTCGAACCTATTACCAGTTCATAGTCTGTGCCGGTTCCTCCTTGAAAAGCCACTCCTTCATGTTTGCCTGTAAAATCTATCACAGCCGTATCTTTGTCTGCAACAATGGCATTTTCTTCTTTTATCGCAACCTTTGCCTTTTCCATTTCAGTCTGCACATCTTCATCCGTTACTTCTGTGATTTCCTTTGTAAGTTCAAGCCCTATATAACTTGCCAGCTCTACATAATCCAGTGCCTTTACTTCTCCTGAATCATCAATTAAGTCTTCCTCTTTATATGCCGGCTCTGATGGAACTACTGAAGAAAGGTCATTAGTTGTGCTATTCTCTTCCTTTCCCTCTGCTTTTGTAGAATCCTCCTTTGAGTCGCTTTCTTTACCGCATCCTGCTATCGATATGCCAAGACATACACACATAACCACTGCCAAGAATCTTTTTTTCATTTATTTCGCCATTCCTTTCCAATGAATATACAAGCTACGAAAAATTTGTTCGATTTTCCTGCTTCTATCTGTCATTCCTATGTTTTTCATCATTCTATTTGATGGTAACATTGCCATTATAACATAATTCGGTGTATGCAACAATGACGAAATTATGATATTTTTATGTCCTTATTTTCAATTTGCTCGTGGTAATAAGGAGCAAGAAAATTATATAAATTGCTTCATATCAGTAGAGATAAAAGAAACTTCTTCCTTTTTACTGTTGAAAAGGATTTTCAGCATTATCTGTTTTCTGTCAGAAAATTTGTAAATTCGGCAAACTGTTCAAGAGATAAAGTTTCTCCTCTAACTGTCAGAAGTAAATCCATTTTCTGCAGTACTTCTACAATCTGAAGCTTTGTAAAACTCAAATCCTGTGCATTGCAGATACTGTTTTGCAGTGTTTTTCTTCTTTGATTAAACGCTGCCCGAATAATGCGGAACATCATTTTTTCATCTTCCACACAAACAGGGCACTTTTTATGTCTGGTAAGCCGAATAACAGCAGAAGAAACATTCGGCCTCGGTATAAAACAATTAGGGGGAACATTTGCCACAATTTCCGGTTTGGCATAATACTGAACAGCTAACGATAAGGCTCCATAATCTTTTGTTCCCGGTCCGGTCTGCATCCGGTCCGCCACTTCCTTTTGTACCATAACCGTTACATTTTCCACAGGAACATTATTTTCAAAAATTGTCATAATAATAGGCGTTGTAATATAATATGGAAGATTTGCTACAATTTTTATTGGTCTGCCGTTATTTTCTTTCTCCACCAGTTCCCTGATATTCATCTTCAAAATATCTTCCTGAATAATGGTTACATTATCATAATCCGCCAGTGTATCATTTTTTAAAATTGGTATAAGATTTTTATCAATCTCTACTGCAAACACCTTTTTTGCACTCTCACAAAGGTACTGTGTCATACTGCCGATTCCGGGTCCAATTTCCAGAACTATATCCTCCTTTGTAATATCTGCTGCCCGAATAATTTTTTCCAGTACACGCGGCTCAATCAAAAAATTCTGCCCATATTTTTTCTGAAACACAAAATTATATTTTTGAAGAATCGCTATTGTATTTTGTGGCCTGCAAAGCTCTGCCATAATTTTTTCCTTTCCCTCTACTGTCCTTCTGGTTCTATTTTATATATCTGATTTCCATTCTCACAGACAGCCTTTATCACTTCCTTTTCCGTTATACCTTTCAAAGAAGCCAGCTCCCTGATTATATAGATAAGATTACCAGAATCATTCCTCTTTCCTCTGTTTGGTTCAGGCGCCATATATGGACAGTCAGTTTCGATTACCATTCTGTCCAGTGGTGCATATTTTACTACTTCTTTCAGCTTTTTTGCATTTTTAAAGGTCAACACACCTCCAATTCCGATATAAAACCCCAGATTCAAAAATTCCCTTGCTATTTCTGTTCCATAGGAAAAACAGTGGATAATTCCTTCTATTTTACCAGCATATAATTTTACAAGATTCAATGTATCTTCTGCGGCATCCCTTGAATGCAGAATCACTGGCATTTCAAGTCTTTCTGCCAACTCAAGCTGCCCTTCAAAATGCTTTTTCTGTATTTCCCGCGCCGGATTATCCTCATAGTGATAATCCAGACCGATTTCTCCAAGCGCTACTATCTTTTCTTCCCGCAGACACTTCTCCAGTTTTGTATAAAAATCTTCGTTTTCCAATTCCATTACATATTCTGGATGTATACCTGCTGCGCCATAGACAAATTCATATTCCCTTGTCATCGCAATTGTTTTCTGAATACTTCCTAAAGCCAGAGAGGTACCGACATTGACAATCCGGCCCACTCCCTGCTTTTTTACTGTTTCCAGAACCTCTTTCCTGTCCTTATCAAAGCTTTCGTCATCATAATGCGCATGAGTATCAAAAATATACATCAGCAAATCTCACTTCCCGCAATCATATCTCTGTCAACCGTAAGAACAGATAAATTTCCTTCATCATCTCCTGCTGCCAGAATCATTCCCTGCGATTCCACTCCACACAGCTTTACAGGTTTAAGATTTGTAATAACTGCAACCTTCTTTCCAACCATTTCCTCCGGCTTATAATGCTGTGCAATACCGGAAACAATCTGTCTGACCTCCTCGCCGATGCGAATCTGTGATACAAGCAGCTTTTTTGATTTCTTTACAGACTCACACTGAAGCACCTCGCCGACTCTTATCTGTATTTTGTCAAAATCATCAATCGAAATTTCTTCCTTTGGCTCTACTTTTGGATACTTTATCTCTGCCTCACCTGTCTGTTTCTTTTGAATTTCTTCGACCTTTGCCAGAGCTTCCTTCATATCAAGTCTTGCAAATAAAATCTCCGGCGTCTCTGTCACCTTTGCACCATCTGTATATTTTCCAAATTCATTCAATTCCTGAAAATCTCTTTTTTCAGCATTCAGCTGCTTTAAAATGTTCCTCGAAGTATCCGGCATAAACGCCTCTAACAGACATGCTCCAATAACTATACTCTCTGTCAGATTATAAAGTACAGTTGCAAGACGCGGCCTGTCCTCCTCATTTTTTGCCAGCACCCAAGGCATAGTTTCATCAATATATTTATTACATCTCTTAAAAAGGTTGAAAATTTCTGTAATAGCGTCAGCAACCCGCAATCTGTCCATTTTTTCCCTTACCTTCGCGGCTGTCTGCGTTACAACTGCCTTCAAATCTTTATCAATTTCCTCCTCTGCTCCTTTATCAGAAACAATTCCGTCAAAATACTTATTTGACATGGAAATCGTTCTGTTTACAAGATTTCCCAAAGTATTTGCAAGCTCGGAATTTAGCCGCTCCACCAGCAGCTCCCATGTAATAATTCCGTCATTTTCAAACGGCATTTCATGAAGTACAAAAAATCTCACTGCATCTACGCCGAATAATTCAACCATATCATCCGCATAAATCACATTTCCCTTTGACTTGCTCATCTTTCCGTCTCCCTGTAAAAGCCACGGATGTCCAAATACCTGCTTTGGCAGAGGAAGGTCAAGGGCCATAAGCATAATCGGCCAGTAAATTGTATGAAAACGCAGAATATCCTTTCCTATTAGATGTAAATCTGCCGGCCAGTACTTTTCAAATAATGCGTCACTGTCTCCTTCACAGTTATATCCAAGTCCTGTAATATAGTTTGTGAGCGCATCTATCCATACATAAATCACATGTCTGTTGTCAAAGTCAACAGGAATTCCCCACTGAAAAGATGTTCTTGACACACATAAATCCTGCAGTCCCGCCTTTAAAAAATTGTTCATCATTTCATTTTTTCTGGATTCCGGCTGAATAAATTCCGGATGAGTCTCAATATGCTCTATCAGCTTATCAGCATATTTACTCATCTTAAAGAAATACGCCTCCTCTCTGGCAGGCTGCGTTTCACGCCCGCAATCGGGACATTTTCCATCTACAAGCTGAGAAGCGGTAAAAAAGGATTCACATGGCGTACAGTACATACCTTCATAATACCCTTTATAAATATCTCCTTTATCATACAGCTTTTTAAAGATTTTCTGTACCTGCTTTTCATGGTCCTTATCTGTTGTTCGAATAAACTTGTCATAAGAGGTATTCATTAAATCCCAGATTCTTTTAATCTCCTCTGACACATTATCAACAAACTCCTGAGGGGTAATGTTTGCCTCCGCTGCTTTCAGTTCAATTTTCTGTCCATGCTCGTCCGTACCTGTCTGAAAACGCACATCATATCCCTGCTGTCTCTTAAATCTTGCAATACTGTCCGCAAGAACGATTTCATAAGTATTGCCGATATGAGGTTTTCCCGATGTATATGCTATTGCAGTAGTAATATAATAAGGTTTCTTTTCCATCTTTCAATCTCCTTGTTATTCTTAATTTTTAATATGTCTATAATAATATAACAGTTTTTCTTTCATTCTACAAGTAGTTTTAATGGGTTCCAATAACCAAACCGGTATTTTTCATCATATTGTTCATTCCTATAAGCAGAACATCTCCACATTTCAGTCTTAATTCTTCAAACCTGTCCACATTAAATCCTTCTTTTTTCCACATATTGCAGTAACCTTGCACTTCATTCGCGCTGTTTTCATAAGATAATTTCCTCCCTGTTTCATCTGTTCCATAAATATCCGTGTTTAAAACAAGTTCTCTGTTATAAAGAATATAATCGCTTTTTATATGAATATCAGAAATATCCTTTCCCTTTTCCACAGCAATCAGCTTATCTGTAATTTCCAGAACCATAGAAAAATAATATACGCCTTCTTTGATTTTTACTGCCTGTTCTGCGGGAATTATAATTGTTTCCTCCATTTTTATCAGAGTATCAGCCGCAAAATCATCTTTATCTGCCTTGTATATATCCACAGGCTTTTTTATCAGGCTGCCGTCTTTTTCCTTGTCAATTACAAAATAAGACAAATCCAGTTCTATTGTTTCCTCTGGCTCATCTCCGATTCCATTTGCATACAGCCCCAACACAAACAGATTATCCACGCTTTTCAATTTTTCAAGATAAAGAGGTAACGGTTCATTATTACATTCAACTAATTCCGGAAATACAGCACTTGTTCCGGTTTTATATCTCTCGCCCTCATTTTCAATCGTAAACCCATACAGCTTGCCTATCACTGTTACCTGAAAAGTATTTTCTGCACAATAATTTCTGATATCAAGATTTACTCCCTCCTCACAGATATCTTCGAGACTGTCAAAACTTAAATATTCCACCGGAATATTCTTAGCGATTGTCAGACATTTTATGTTATATTTTCCTTCTTTTACATACTCCGGAATACGAAAAACTGCCGTCTCATCTGCTTCTATCCATGTATTTTCAGAATATACTTTCGCACCGCAGATTACAGGAAATTCCATTTTTACATATCTGCCCTTTGTATATTTCTCATAATCTTTTGTGCCATATCCTTTAATATCTCTATGGTTTCCTCTGGAAGAAGAATATAAGACAAACTTATCACCAATAACCAAATCTGATTTTGAAGGCTGTATATTTTCATTGTTTTCTTTATTTCCTGTAACAGAAGCTTTTACTGCCACAGGTGTATGCACTGTCACTGTATTAATATTGGAATTAGTAATCTCACTGCTGCGCAGGTCACAGGTATAAGTCAGCTTTACACTGCTTTTATAATCTGTTTTGTTCTTTATTTCCTCTGGTATTATAATCTTATCCTTTTTGATTTCCTGTTTTGGTATTGTAAGGCTCAAACTAATACTTTTTCCTGATTTGCTGCTTTCTGTATCTGCAAGCAGAACTTCTCCATTTATCTCAAGCCGGTCGCTCCATACAGTCAGCTCTGAAACAACAGCTTCAGCGCTGCTCTGAAAATTCTCATCAGGTATTATCGGCCTTCTATAATCTGTACTGTTTATTACACTTATTCCAGCGTAATATTCCGGTGCTGCATTAATTCTTACATGCTGGCGGCTGTCCCCGTATTTCTTTGACAGACATTCACCTGCTGTCAAAAACCCGCCTGTACTGCATAAGTCAAAGCACTCGGAAGAAATTTCCGCCTTTGTCAAATCATATTTTTCTGCATGTTCAAGCCGTATATATTCATAATGCCGTCTTACATGATACCACCTGTCCACAGACTGCTGTTCTGTATGATAAACACCAAAGCTGTCATACCACCGCAGCTCGTATACTTTTGTCACTTTCACGGGAATATCCGCATAGCCTGTAATTTTTTTCCAGTCAACACAATATCTGAACTGGTCTGCCACTCCATATAAATATAAATCTTCGCCAGACGGAATTCCCAAAGATACATCGTATTTTTCATTTTGAGGCAAAAAGGAGCCTATTTTAAAAGCGCTTGCCACAGCACTTCTATAACTTCCGTTTTCCTCACCACTGTCTGTAAATATCAGCTCTAATGGTGTCTCAGGAAAATCGGGATATTGTACTGTCAGATTATAATATGCTTTCAGCTTATCGCCGTCTGCCCATTCTCTGGCGTTTCGAATGCCCTCATAAGTCTGGTATGCCTCTCCATGCAGATTTCCGGCATCATCAATTTCCCCCGTATCTGTTCCATATTCGGTAACAGTCATAATACTGTCAAGATAAACATATCCTCCATATTTTTGAAGCTGATTTTTCCATTCAGATGAGGTCTGTGCAATACGCTCCATAATCATTGCTCCATCTACTACAAATGTGGTATAGCGGTATTCCGGATTTTCCGGGTCCGGCATCCGATAGATAAAACCGGAGCGGGGTATATTGACAAAGCTTTGTCCAGATGCATACAGCCCGTCATCATAGCGCTTAATAACCCACCCAATCGTTTTATACTTAATTCCACTGGTAGCTATTTTATCATGCATGGAAAAAACAAGGTCCCCTCCTTCGTTAAAATACAGCTCTTCCGCAAAGGATGTTTTTGAAGCAGACAAAGAAAGAAATAGAATTGTTAAAAAGATAAAAATTATTTTTTTCAAATGAGTTCCTTTCCCTCTCCCGGATTTCCCTCAAATTACTTTTATATTATCATATTGTTAAAAATATTTCAAGTATATTTTATATTTATTTTATTTTTATTTTATTTCAAAAACAGACAGACTTTATACAAACAAAATAATTTATCATTCTCAAAAAACTATGTATTTTTATAGCTTTTTTTGGTATGATATTCTTTATAAAAGAAATTAGTCCAGAAAAACAAAGTGCATATACCCGAAGACCGGTTGTCAAAACTATCCTTTGGGCAGCGTCACAAAAAATGAGCAGGATATTTCCTGTAAAACAAGGACAGAAAAGAGGAGACATGAATCAATCATATTTAAAAAAATATTTACTGTTTATTTTATCCTTTCTTCTGACAGCTTCTCTGATTTTTTCCACAGGCTGTTCTAGAAAATCTGAAGAAAAGGAAACAGAAAGTGCCAGTGTTTCTCTTGTAGAAAAAGATACCACAAAGAATAATAGCACAGGGAACAAGAATGACACAGAGGATGAAGATTCAAAACCCGTTGACACTGGTTCTACCAAATCGCTCTTTGAATTTTCTTTGTATGACAATGATATGGTCTATTCAAAAGAAGATTTGACAGCACAGCAGAACTTTGAGGACTTTTTAAATAAAGTATTTACGGATGAATATTCCATGAGTTCCCTCAGTCTGAATTTTCTGATAGAAAATCCTGAGTCCTATGGCATCAGCAGGGTTTCCTCTGCATGGCCGGCAGTCGATATTTCCGGTATGGATGAATATTTTACAGGTATCCAAGAATATCTTACGGAATTAAATACATTTCAGTATGATTCACTTACTTATGAGCAAAAGCTTATTTATGACATTTTAAAAACATATCTGGAAGCAGAAAGCACTTATGAAAACTGTTATCTTTTTACTTCGCCTTTCTCAACAGACGGCATTACCTCACAGCTTCCTATTATTTTTGCAGAATACATTTTTCATAACAAACAGGATGTCGAAGAATATATCAATCTTCTTGAAACTCTGCAAAACTATGTAAAAGATTCGCTGGAATATGAACAGCACAGAATTGAAAAGGGATATTATTTATCGGGTTATACTTACGAAACTGTAATTGCGCAATGTCAGGCATTTTTAGACCAAGGTGAAAATTATTTAACTGATATCTTTAAAAACAAGCTGGATGAAATGAAGGATATTACAGCAGAAGAAAAAGAGGCTTATATCAGAAAAAATGAAGATGCTATCCAAACTTCCGTAATTCCCGCCTATCGTCTGATGATTGACACATTAACCGAGCTGCAGAAAAAAGGAGAGTTTAATAAGGGCTTATGTGAAATGGAACATGGAGAGGATTTTTATAAATATCTTCTAAAAACCAGTGTGGGTACAGATAAAACTCCAGAAGAACTGATTTCTTTTACAGATGCAAATCTGAAACAGTATCAGGCGCAAATGACATCTTTGATTCTCACAGATGCCAGCCTTTATGATAAAATAGAAAAGCCGGAATATATTTACTCTGACCCTGATGAAATCCTGTCTCATCTTACAAAAATGCTGAAAACCGATTTTCCGGATGCGGTATGTGACAGCTACAACCTGCATGAAACAGATGCAGCTATGTCGGATGAGCTGGTGGTTGCCTTTTATATTCTTTCACCGATTGACCATTTCCAGAATAATGTAATTTACATTAATCCTGATAAAATCGCCGAGGGAAGTGATTTATTTCCTACGCTTGCCCATGAGGGTATTCCAGGACATATGTATCAGCATAATTATTTCTGCAACTTAAAGCCACATTATTTCAGAAGTATATTGACCAATACAGGATACAGTGAAGGATGGGCAAAATATGTAGAGCTTTACAGCTACAACTGGAGCGGATTAGATGAAAACCTTGCCAAACTTCTTAAAATCAATGATTTATTTTCCATTGCCCTTCCAACCAGAATCGACCTTGGTATAAATTATGAGGGCTGGTCTGTTGAGGATACCGCAGATTATCTCTCACAATTTGGAATGAACGATAAAGAAACCGTAAAGCTTTATTATGATACAATTATCAGTTCTCCTACGGTATTTCTTCCTTATTATATTGGTTATCTGGAGCTTGAAACACTGAAAGATACCGCTGCGCAGACTTTGGGAGATAAGTTTTCCATTCGGGATTTCCACAAGTTCTATCTTGAAATTGGTCCTGCCTACTTTAATATTATAAGCGACAGAATGAATGACTGGCTGGAAAAAATGAAAAACCTGTAAAATCGGATTTTGCTTATTATACAAATAAGGGGCTGTCGCATTAACAAAAAGAAATACAAAATATAATGATTTTTAGCTTTCATGTATACTATATTTTGTATGTGTTCTGCTTAATGCGACAGCCCCTTATAAACAGGGAGTTTCAAAAAATTTAATTTCCGCTTGCTTCTTCCAGCTTTCCTACTACTGCAATCAGCTCTTTTAATGTATTTTTTATTGACTTATTTACCTCTCCGGAATTTACCGCAAGATTACCAACTTCATTTGCAACAACCGCAAAGCCCTTTCCTGCTTCTCCTGCCCGTCCTGCTTCAATGGAAGCATTCAATGCCAGAATTCTCTGTTTACTCTCAATCTTGTCAAGTGCACGGGACTTGTCATTAATATCCTTTAAAAGAGCAGATACTTCTTTAATATTTGTATTCAATGCATTAATAATATCATGATTTTTATTGTACATATACTGATAATTGACAAATATATTGACTGTCCCTTCCAAAAGCTCGGCAGCAGAACGAATCGCCTGCTCCGGACGGACCGGAACCTTTCTTGCAGCCTGATAATATACTTCCGGATTAAGTCCAAGCTCTCTTGCCACATCCTTTATTTTATCCTCTTCCGGTTCATGCGACAACACCTGACCGCCCACAATTTTTCCTACCGTTTCATTTTCTACTACAATGTCCGCAGAGAAATCTATCAGGCCTGCATGACAAAAATAGGTGCCTTTTCCCTCCTGATTACATTTTTCACACCTTCTGCATCCCTCCTCTGTACTTCTTGTATATTTCATACAAAACTCTGTCAAACCAATCTCATCAGAAATATATTTCCCGTCACTATCCAGCGCTACCACCGACATTCCCGTAGATTCCGACCATTTGCGGAGAATCATATTTAATTGCTCCAAATCACAAAAATCTCTTATAAACATTTCAAACCTCTCCCTTCCTGCTATATGTTCTGCACTCAAATTATTATTTTTATTATATCAACTTTTGTTGATATTAACAAGACTATTTAAATAGTTTTCAAATAATTTATTATATTTTCACATTGTCTGTTTCTTTTTTGTGCCGAGCAGAAAAACAAAAAGCAGAAAATAATGGCAGTAGATAAATCAACAAACTAACTCACTAATTTCCCTTCGCTCAATTCATATACAACATCGCACAAAATTCGAATATCATCCGCACTATGACTTGCCAAAATAATTGTTTTTCCTTTACTTCTATATTCCAGCATTAATTTTCGAAACTCATCAACACTCTTTTTATCAAGTCCATTTGTAGGTTCATCTAAAACCAGAATATCCGGATTATCCATAACAGCCTGAGCTATTCCTAATTTTTGACGCATTCCTAACGAATACTTAGACACTCTTTTCTTTGATTTCGGGTCAAGTCCCACCTGTTCCATTACCTTTTCCAAATCTGACGTTAAATACCTGCCCGACAGACCCGCTAAAAACTTCAGATTTGCCAATCCAGAATATTCTTTTATAAAACCCGGAGTTTCTATAATTACTCCAAGGCTTGCAGGTATTTCTATATCCTTTCCAAGCCTTTTCCCTTCAATCTCAATGCTTCCGTCTGTTATTTCCATAAATCCACAGAGCAATTTAAGCAAAACCGTTTTACCAGAACCATTCCTTCCAATAATACCATAAATCTTTCCTTTTTCAAAACTCATGGAAACACCGTCCAGCGCTTTCTCTGTCTTAAAATATTTCTTTACATTTTTTATCTGAATATAAGCACTATCCATTCTGCACCTCTTATCTGTTATCAATAATTCTTAATATATTTTTCTTTGTCATACAATATCCTGTTGCACAAACTCCAATAATTAATATACTAAGAATAACAATTTCCATTTTATAATCAAATACTCCATAATCTTTCTGTAAATTTATCCACGAAATTGGCACATATCCCTGAAGCTTATTTAATGCTGCGAAAAATTGAAAATCATTAAAATACAAATGAAGACATGCGAAAATTCCAACAATCATTGTTCCGGAAAAATTTCGAAACGCTGTATTCACAATAAAAATAATACAGCCAATAAACACGCTGATAAACACAGTCATTAAAAACTGTAAACCCACAGCTTTTAACGGCAGTATATCCAACAGATTGCCCAGACTTCCCGCACCATCCATAGTTATTCCGATATTCACACTTCTCCAGTATTCCTCCAGAGCCCCTCCCCACTTCCAGTGAAAAGTAAGATTTGTTATAATTCCCAACACAGATATCACGACCATCATAACTTGATAAATGAAAGCTATCATAATAATATAAATAATTTTTCCCCAATACCACAGCTCTTTTTTTACCCTGAGCCCAATATACAGCTCTGCGCCGCACTCATATGGAGCATCGCTCATTAACACTACAATAAGCAGAATCGTATACAGACTTCCGGACCAATTGCTGACAAATAAAGGATAAAGAAAGGGAGTAACGCCTATCCCCCGAGCTTCTGCAATCCCGTTTACCACCGAGCATACTTCTAGCATAAAAAAAGCCGTCATAATCATAATCAGATAGATTTTAACTGTTTTAAATGTTCTTTTTATATCATTAAACGCCAGTTTAAAAGCTATTCTCATACATTCCTCCTAAGCCAAAATGATATCCATTTGCCAGCCAGACACATAATACATATCGTAAATGCAAAACTATACGCTACGCTTAAAAGTTCCTTTTCATTTCCAAATACAAAGCCGAAATAAACACCCCTGATATTTAAATAGCTCGGAATATCCAATACAGTATATCCAAACCTCATAAGAAAATAATACAAAATAAACGGGGAGGCGTAAATGACATAACGATTTTTTACAACCGTAGATATTGCCAGCGAAAATATTCCAAAGAAGGTACCTCTTAATGAGTATAAACTTATATTAAGAAAATAAAAAAGATGTTTTTTTCCTTCTCTAAACAGCAAATATTGTTCATCTGGCATTCCATTATCAAAAGGTACAAAAATGCCAAAAAAACAGGAAGCAAGAAGCTGGGAAAAAAAGACGCAAAAATAGGAACTCAGAGCACAGGCAATGACAACGCCGGCAGCATAACCTGCCGGCGTGCTTCTTTTTATCATGGGTATTATCATATGATTACTCTCATCCTCACAATAGCTTCCTGCATAGGGAAGAACCGCCGTTATAAACGTGACCCCTAAAAATATACTTTGACCGCTGAATAAAATTGTGTTAAGTATATCATATGCATAATATGTTACGTTATTTACAGTATTGATTCCCATTAAAAATATCGGAAGATAATCTAATATTGTAAGAATTGCCGTTATAAAAACAGCTATCCAGAACCGCTTACTGCAAAAAGCTCTTTTTGTATGTTGTTTTACCGAGTATACTAATTTGCAAACCATAAAATTTCCTATTCCAAACTATAAACCAGTTCACCTGTTACCGCTGAAAAAACATATTGATAATTACTGGTACTGCTTCCCGAATGATAAGTCACAACCCAAAATGGTGCCAGATATACATCCCTGTTATTTTCATTATCCAATTGTTCTGATGCTGTGGCGCTGTAATACATACTGACATCCAAAACAGCTATATTGGAGCTTTTATTTCGTTCCATAAACTTCTGTAATATTTCATCTAATCCGAAGATTTCAACGCTCTCAAATGGTTCCTCTTCAATATCCAAAGTTTTTTGGCTGCTTACCATAATCATTTCATACTGATTATCCAGTACAATATCCAAGATGTTTTCGCCCATTTTAACCATATCATATCCTTTTCCGTCCTTTTGTATAAATTCTGAAGTGTTTTCCCCATCTAAAGGTTTAAAAGAAATATTTGGGATACGTTTCACGGTAATACCAAAATCAAGAACCGGTCTGATTCGAATTTCAAAAAATTCTTCCTGCCTTTCCATAACTTCTTCGCCCAGACAATCGCCTGAACCATACTTCTTCTGAATATCGGCAAGTTTCGTATACATATCTTTTCCAAACCAGTATACATCATAAGAACTTTGATTTATATGAGTATATTCGTACAGCAATTCCTGTAATTCCTGAACCTTGCTATTCACTGCTTCCTCGTCATACCCTGTAATTTTAACAGGGCAGGATGCTTCCAAAATATTTGACATTATATAATCATGTATTGTATTTTCCAATGTAAAAAAAATACTCGAGTCCTCACTTCGCACCATCGGGTTTTCTATTTGCTTTGTCGGATTTGTCATATTTTTTTCTATAAGCGTCACATTTCTTCCATAATAATTATCCAGTACTTCCGCTAATTCTTCTGTTTTTTCTTTATCAATAAGAGCTTCCTGGTTCTTATTAATTCTATAATGATATAATCCAAACTTTTGCTTCCATATGCTGTCTGGTACTATATCTGCATCTATGGTAACTCTCTCTGATAAACGGCAATTTAGATGTTTTGTATTCCAGTCGATATCTTCTAAATGTATGATATCGGTTTTCACATCTGTTATACTCCCCCTCTTTTCTTCTTTATTTTCTGTATCTTCTTTATATGCAGGTTTACAGCTTGTCATATTGCATATAATACTTAAAATAAAAATAATAACTGTTATTTTCTTTTTCATAAACACCTCCGCTCCAGAATATAAATATGCAAATACCGCCAAAGCGATTGCTTCTTTGAGAGTATTTAAATTTGTAGTTCCATATTTCATTCATGTATACCAAAAACAAACATATAAATTGAAAATTTTTTCATACTTATTTATATGTTATAATACATCTACAAATTTAATTCATGTCAGAAACATACTTTTCAATATAATTATTATGGTGTAAAATCACCTTTCAGCGTCATTGTATTTGAATATGAATATCTTTGAATCCAAGCATACGCTGCATATTCATGCTCACAAAATGTCGTATAATCAAACGGATTATAATATGTTTTCACATTTGTTATTGGACTTGTAACTGTTAAAACCTGAGATGCATAGGAGGTTTTGTTATTTTTATGGTCAGGCCAATCTAAATAGAAATAAACTGTATCCCTGCCTGTAATTGGACCTGAGGTAATTGTAATCTTTGCAGAGTTATCTCGAAGTTTTTTTACTTTTTTATATGCCCCTTCATAATAACCATCCTGATTTGTCATAACAAGATCCGCTCCATATACAACCCCTGTCAACATGCAAAACATTAACGCCATTGTAATAATTTTTTTAATTTTTACCATTATAAAATCTCCTTTCATAATATTTTTTCTTCTCACGTAACTTTAAACAATTATATTTTAATTTATAAATTTAATTGTGTCAACATAATTTTACAATTTTTTCCAATATTATGTTTTATATAAAATATTGAATATTAGCAGTAAATTGCACATATAATTTACAAACCCTTTTTTTGTAAAATCACATGAGCTTTCTTTTATATTTTTCTGAAATCGTTATCCCCTTAACAGCCGCATATATCGTGATGCATGGTCTTGCGGCAAAACGAAATGTATTTGAAGATTTTACCAAAGGTGCCACAGACGGCATACATACAGCAGCAAAGCTTCTTCCTACACTGATTGGCCTGTTAGTTGGCACAAAAGTGCTCCGCGCTTCGGGGCTTCTTGACTTTTTATGCGGTAAAATAGGGTGGCTGATAAGTCTGACAGGAATCAAAAATTTTCCTGAAGAGCTGCTGCCTCTGTCAATTATCAAACTGATTTCCGCCTCAGCCGCAAACGGGCTTTTATTTGATATTTTCAAAGAATTTGGAACAGACTCATTTATTGGCATGGCCGCCTCTATTATGATGAGCTGCTCGGAAACCATGCTGTATTGTCTGAGTATTTATTTTGGTTCTGTACATATTACAAAAACCCGGTGGACTATACCGGGTTCTCTGCTTGCAATTGCGGCAGGTATTACTGCCAGCGTGATTTTAGCGGGAATGTTATGCAGCTAAATACAAATTTATTCAAACTCCCGCATATCTTCAATTCCCTGAAGATAATTAATAAACTGCTGCGCTGTTCTTCCTGAAATTCCTCCGTGGCTCAATTCCCATTTATTTGCCTCGGCCTTCAGTTTATCCTCCGGCATCTTTATTCCAGCCTTTCCTGCCAGCTCGGTAACGATATGAAAATATTCCTTTTGAGTTGGCTTGGAATAGCTGATAGTTACACCAAAACGATTTACCAGAGACAGCTTCTCTTCCATTGTATCAGAACGATGGATTCCATTCTCTATCTCCACATCATCTCTATCATTCCATGTTTCCTTAATCAGATGACGTCTGTTTGAGGTCGCATAAATCAGGATATTTTCAGGCCGTGTTTCCACTCCGCCCTCAATTACCGCTTTCAGGAATTTATATTCTGTCTCAAATTCCTCAAAGGACAAATCATCCATATAAATAATAAATCTGTAATTCCGGTTTTTAATCTGTGCAATTACATTTGACAAATCCTGAAACTGATGCTTGTAAATCTCAATCATCCTCAAACCGTCTTTATAAAACTGATTCACAATTGCCTTAATGCTTGTGGATTTTCCTGTACCGGAATCACCGAAAAGCAGTACATTATTCGCCTTTCTGCCCTCTACAAATGCTTTTGTATTATCAACCAGTTTCTTTTTCTGAATTTCATAACCAATTAAATCATCAAGCATTACCCTGTCCATATTGTTAATTGGAAGAAATTCCACACCATGGTCTTTTGACAGAATACGAAACGCTTTGTTTAATCCAAACATTCCTACTCCATATGCTTTGTAAAAATCCGTAACACACTTAAAAAATTCATCTGCATTCCCGGCAGTTTCCAGTCTTTCACTTAAATCCTGTACCTTTTCGCTGACATTCTGATTATACATCTGCTCCGGCTTCTGTACTGCCTGATAACTGGATATTGTTGAAAAACAGTCTATTCCAAGTGAATTTTCTATCCATGAAAAATCATAATGAAACAAATACATATATTCCTGAAAATCATTTTTTACCAGCGCATTAATGCTGCCATTACCGGCACCTGTTTTTTCACAGGTAAGGCTGAAAGGATTTTCATCCGTAATCAGCAGAAATGTAAGATAATTATGCCAGAGATTTTTATCAAAACCATATTCTGTGGCTATCACAAGAATACGCTTTATCTGCTTGTAGATTCTTGTCACAAGCACATCATTTGACTGTGTGCCATCACGAAGATTTATGCAGATATCGCTTAATTCCATTAAAATACTGTCCTTTGGCATATCGCCGTACATAAGGAGTTTTGAGGTTATATGGTCCATAGATTAGCCTTCTTTCTTTTTTGATTTATTATAGACCTTTTGCAGAACTTGTCAATATATCAGACAGGAGCTGCACGTATTATTTTTAGTGACAGCCCCTGTAAAAGACATACTTTTATTTTTTAAAATTGTACTGTTACTTTAAATACATCTCCATCGACTTCTGCCTTCATCTTTCCGCCGGACACTTCGACAAAGCTCTTTGCAATTGACAGTCCCAGACCATTTCCTTCGCTTGTTCTCGCCTCGTCCCCTCTCACAAAGCGTTCCACGATATCCTCTCCTGAAAATGCCATTTCATAAGCGGCAATATTTTTTATGATAAATACAAGCTTATCCTCTATCACACCGGAATTAATATAGATTCTTGTACCCTCCATAGAGTATTTCAGTGCGTTGTCAATTAAATTTTGCAATGCCCGATATAACTTTTTGCCATCACCCTTTATAAAAAAGGTGTCAGGTCTGATATCCGCTTTTATGATTTTGCCGGAGCGCTCAATGGTATCGCTCATATCCGCCAATACCTGATTAATCAGCATAATTCCGTCTATCGTTTCAATTTCTACATCCTGTCCGCTGTTTGCCTTTGCCAAATCAAATACATCCGATACAATATCGCGAAGCTGATAGGATTTATCCTCCAGAATCTTTACATAGGCAACCGCCACATCTGTCATTTCCTCCTGTTTTAAGAGATTTACATAGCTTATTATGGAAGTCAGAGGAGTTTTCAAGTCATGCGACACATTTGTCACAAGCTCAACCTTCATTTTTTCTGAAGAAATCCGCTTTTCAATAGCATCTCCAAGACCGTTTGAAAGACCATTTAGTTTCTGTGTAACATCATACGTCATATCGTCTTCTTCTACTTTTCTAATCGCATATTCCCCATGATAAATATCATCAATCTGTTTATATACATCATTTAAACTCTTTAAAAATTTCATTTCATAATAGTTATAAAGAATAAACAGAATAATATAAATCACTCCCGCCAGAAATATTGGAAAAGGCTCCACATATTCATAATAATAGCCCCATGTCGTATAATTATAGGACACACCTATTCCATTAACAATCATACATGCCAAAAACATATAGACTAAACTGAAAATAATAAATAAAATTCTTCTTATCCACAGCTTTTTTGTAATAGAAAAATTTTTATAATTGCTTTTTGAAAGCATAAGCTTTCCTATATCTCTGCATTTCTTTCCAATTTTCCTGACAAACTTTATTATACAGAAATCCTTCCAGAATCTTCTTTCCTTACACTTTATTATCCCTTCCCTGACGCACAGGTAGACAGCAAATATCAGCAGAACTGAAGCCAGCGTAACCAGAATCTTTTTGCTTCTGTTGTAAACAAAATATACATCCCACAGAATGCTAAGGATATAACATTCCCCGGCAATTCCAAAACCAAGCAAAATCAACGGCACTTCGGTATATATCTGTTTTTTGCGCATACTTCCCCTTTTTGTTCGTACAGACAGAAGAGATGCCATAAGAAATGATATACCGGCAATCACAAACGAAATGATAATGTCTCTTAAATTATAATCTTTGAGAGTTTCTATATTCTGCATTCGTATATTTTTGTCTGCATAGTATCCCTCATCTACCCATATGTAAAGCTGTACCTTTGATTTATCTATGTTTTTTCCTAGATTTGAAACAGCCTGCTCTAACATATTTAAATCATCTATGTCTTTATACTCCCGAATATTTCCATCTGCATATTGAATATACACTGTATTCCCGTCATATTTTAATGCAACTGTCTTATCGTAAAAAAATGTATCATAATCAAATTTATCATCCAGCATATATTTATGAAGCCTTCCTGTGATACCCTGTCTTTCATAATAATAATCTTCAAGAATAACTGCTGCATGGATTCCCTCAAAATAAGGCTCATAAAATCCATAGTCATATACTGAAGAATCGATTCCTATTCTTGTCTCTAATTCTGCCTCTGTTTCCTGACTCCATATAATATCTGAAATCTGTACAACAGGTTCATTTATCTCATAAGCTGGTTTTTTTAATTGAACGGTCAGCCGGTTTTCATAAATAGCAGTTCGCACTGTATCTAAAAAATCCTCTGTTACTTGAATAAAGGTTTCCTCTGTATCCTCTTCGTTTTGAAGATATCCCCAATTTTCCTGATATAGCTTGCTTCTTTCTTTCACAAGATAGTCGGACCCCCGATAAACACCATATGCAAAGGAAATAGACATAAGAATTAAAAATATCATTGAGAAAAACATTTTTACAAAACGTGTTCCGTTATTCTTCTTTTCCATGGTTTTTTCCATAATTTTTCAGCTCCTTTCCTGCTGCTTGTCTATTTTGTAGCCAAGTCCCCATACTACTTTTACATACCTCGGCTCTTTTGGATTAATTTCTATCTTTTCCCTGATATGCCGGATATGTACCATTACTGTGTTCTCTACTGCGTAACCGTCTTCGTTCCATACTCTCTGATAAATTTCTTCTGCGGAAAAGATTCTTCCGGAGTTGTTCATTAAAAGTTCCAGTATTTTGTACTCAGTGGCAGTAAGCCTTATTTCTTCACCATCTACTGTCAGCTTCTTCTGCACCATGTCAAGCTCCAGTCCGCCTATTATAATTGTATTTTCTGTGGCTGCACTGCCTATCGCCCCAAGTCTCATATATCTGCGCAGATTCGCTTTGACTCTTGCTGTCAGTTCCATTGGATTGTAGGGCTTTGCTACATAATCGTCTGCGCCTATGGATAAGCCGAGTACCTTGTCTGTATCTTCCGATTTGGCAGATAGAACGATAATTGGAATATTATTTTTTTCCCTTATTTTCATAATGGCGGACAGTCCGTCCATGCGGGGCATCATGATATCAATCAGTATAAGATGTATCTGATTGTTCACGAGCTTATCTAATGCCTCCATCCCGTCGTATGCTTTTATTATGTGATAACCCTCTTTTTCGAGCAGCAGGGCGATTGCGTCCACAATGTCCCTGTTGTCGTCTACTACTAAAATTGATGCGTTTAATTCATCCATTGCCAAATCTCCGTTTCGTAAAAATGTGTATATAATACCCTATGCAATAAATAGTATAATATAAAACTTAAGAAATCCCAAACAGAATTCTTAATATTTTCTTAAATAAAAATAAAACACTTCCATTTTTTCTCTTTACTTGGCGTATTCCAACAAAAACGACAAAAAAGCCACAAAGGTCGTATGACCTTTATGGTTATAGAAAATCCTGATTCTGCTGTATGAGAACTGTACTTCTACCTTTATGGTGAAAAATAGCATTACATGAGCAGATAGATAACTGCTCACAAAAAACATTAAAAAATCCCTTCAGACTTCTAATCAGAATACTGCTGGACTCTTGAAAGGAATACAGATATCTGGAAATCTCTGCATATTATTTTTCATCCATAATAAAGTGATTTAACTTGTTATTTAAAAAGATTCTGGTTTAAATAAAATATTCAGATATTTGTTTCCGGCTTTTGTGATTTACAGCAAGCAGGTTTTTTATCTAATTTATCTAAATAAACAGCGCCCCAATCACACATGGCATCTAAAATGGGAGCGAGAGTATTGCCAAAATCCGTTAATGAATATTCAGTTTTGGGAGGGACAACAGGATAAACCTTTCTGTTTATCAGTCCATCGTTTTCAAGTTCTCTTAGCTGTTGTGCCAGCATTTTATCAGTTGCTTTTGGGACTAATTTATGCAGCTCGCTATATCGTAAGGTTTTTCCCATGAGATGCCACAGAATAACCGATTTATATTTTCCGCCTATCAAGGCAATCGTAGCTTCTACGGGACAGTTATAACTGCTTTTACAATTTATGTTCATATACATTCTCCTAGCTTACTTTTTAGATAGTATATACCAAAAAAGTGCATTCTTGTCTTTATATTTATTTGCGATATAATTATAGTACAGGGAACCCTGAAAATCAAGATTAATAACAGGAGGAAAACTTATGGATTTTTTAGAAATTGCAAAATCACGTTATTCTGTTCGTAATTACAAGAGCAAAAAGGTAGAACAGGAAAAGCTGGAAAAAATTTTATTAGCTGCTCATGTTGCACCCACAGCAGCAAATTTACAGCCTGTTCGTCTTATTGTTGTGCAAGAAGATGAGGGTTTGAACAAAATCGGGAAGGCGGCAAATCTTTATGGAGCTCCTCTGGCAGTCATTGTTTGCTCCGAGCATACCAAAGCATGGACTCGTCCATTTGATAACAAAAAGACTGTCGATATAGATGCGTCAATCCTTACAGACCACATGATGATGCAAGCAACCGAATTGGGATTAGGGTCTGTATGGATATGCTACTTTAAACCCGATATTATCAGGCAGGAATTTCAACTTCCAGATACTCTTGAGCCAATCAACATTTTGGCAATAGGATACACAGATGAAAATCCTGCTGACCCGGAACGTCATGCTGCACAGCGTATTTCTTTGAATGAATTGGTTCACTATGAAAAGTTGTAAATAATTGTTGCGGATAGAAAAATATGATAATGGCTCAAAAGGCTGATACATAGGAACAGAGCCGATAATATGTGGAATAATCCACATATTATCGACTCATTTCATTATAACTATAATAATATGCCAAAACTTATCTCATAACTTTTCATCTGCTTCCCATAACACCTCAAACTATACTGTCATACTCTGTTCCAGTTTTCGTATTTCTTTAAATTCCACTCTTGCCATAATTACCGCCGAAATTCCCGCCATCATATCCGATATCGGTCCGGCATACAAAATTCCCTCTATCCCTGTAAATATTGGCAATATCATAAGCAGAGGCAGTAAAAATAAAATCTGCCTTGTCATTGACAGAAAAATTCCTTTTACCGGCTTTCCAATCGAGGTAAAAAATGTGGAGGTAATCGGCTGCATAAAGTTCAACCAGATAAAAAATAAAAATATCCGAAAAAATTCAATCCCAAACTGATAATAAGTTTCATCTCCTTTTCCAAACATTGCAAGAATCTGCCGGGGTGCTGTCTGAAACAAAAGAAATGCCAGCACAGATATGCTCCCTCCTGCAATTATCGCCAACCGATACGCCTCACGCACACGCTGATACTGCTTCGCCCCATAATTAAAGCTCTCAATTGGCTGACTTCCCTGCCCAATTCCAATTACTATCGAGAAAAATACCTGACTCACCTTCATTACAATTCCCGCGCACGCCAACGGCGTGGCATCCCCATATACCGACAAAGCGCCATAATATTTTAAGGAATTGTTCATCACTATTTGTACAATCATCATTGCAATTTGATTAAAAAAAGAAGCCATTCCAAGAGAAGCGATTTCTTTTACATAACAATAATCATTGCCTGACCGGATTTTCAAATGCTCTTTGCACAATGGCAGCGTCTTATAATGCCAAAGACACCAGACCACAATACCGGCGGAAATAATTTGTCCGATAATCGTTGCATAGGCAGCTCCTGCCATTCCCATATTCAACTTTAAAATAAATATCGCATCCAATATTGTATTAATCACTGCGCCTGTCAGATTACATATCATCGCAATTTTCGGTCTTCCGTCAGCGCGAATTAAATGTCCTCCGCCTGTTGTTAAAATCAAAAACGGAAACCCGACAGAAGTAATCCTTACATAAGTGGCAGCATATGGCAGCACATCCTGTGGCGCGCCAAACCCTTTTAACAGCGGCATTAGAAACATCTGTGTGATTAGACACAGCACAAGCCCGCAGGAAAACAGCATAACCGCCGCATTTCCAACATAATATGCCGCTTTTTCTTTATCTCCTCTTCCCATATGCAGATTAAAGCATGATGCACCGCCGATACCAAACAGCAGCGCTATCGCAATACAAGACGTAGACAGCGGAAACGCAATATTTGTTGCCGCATTTCCAAGCTTTCCCACTGCCTGTCCAATAAAAAGCTGGTCCACAATATTATAAAGCGCTCCTACCAGCATAGCTACAATACTTGGTACTGCAAATTTCACCATTAACTGGGCGATTGGAGCAGAGCCCAGTGGATTTTCTTTTCTTTGTTCATTCATAATCAGTTCTCTTTCTCTAAAATTTACTCTTTTTTATTTTGTATCATTATCAATATGCACATCTGTACTTTTTTCATCTTTATACATAATAAAATCCATTATTTATCACCTCCCTGATACAAATACCTTCTAAATATTATAACAATCATTTTTCTTATCGGCAAGCAGTAAATCTTCACTTTGTTCTTATTCTCTCGCTTGACCGTCTCCTGTATAAATGGAAAGCTTTAGGAACTAAATATATTAACTGACACATAAAATGGCTGCCGCACTTTCTGTTCATTTTTGTGCCGCAGCCATTTTATGATTCTGTTTATTTTTTATATTTTAAAATTTTGTTTTTCATTCTTAATTTTATATCTTGAATTTAATACTGAAAAATTCTTTTAATTCTCCTCTTCCTCATTTTCCTCCTCTTCCTCCATATCGCTCCCCAGATACGACGGAATCTCCATTCCCGCCTGCTTGAAAAGCTCATTTATTGGAGGAATCGCTTTTACCATGCCTGCAAGAAAATTCGCGGTCGCAGGAGTACTCTCCCCTTTTCCGTTTCCATTCATTGAATCCCATACAGTCACCTTATCAATCTTAATATTCTTAATCGCTTCTACCTGAATCTTCATTAAATCCTGCAGCTTATCCGCAATCATCAGTTTCACTGCATTATCCGCATTTCCTCCTGCTGCCTCCACCAGTTCATGAATACCCTCTGCCTGCTTTGACAGCATTTCCTTTACACCCTTTGCCTGCGCTTCCATCTTCGCATAAATAGCGTCTGCTTCACCTTTTGCCCGGCGCCTTGTCACTTCGGCTTCCGCCTCCGCCTCTATCTCTGCCTGTTCCTTTTCTATCTGCGCTTTAATAATCACATCCGCCTGCTGCGTCGCTCTCTCAAGCTCCGCACGCGTCAGCTCGGCTTCTTTCTGCGCCTGATATGCCTCTTCCTTTGCTTTCGCCGCCTGCACAGCCTCGGCCGCAGTCGCTACCTTTAACGCTTCCGCTTCCTTCTCTCTTCTCGCCGCTTCTGACTGGGCCACCTCTACCTTGGCATCATTTTCACCCTTTATTGCATCCGCATTTGCAGCGGCTACCTGTATTCTCTGGTCCCTTCTTGCGTTTGCCTGACCGATTTCGCCGTCGCGGTCCTTTTCCGCCACGCTCTTTTTCGCATCGTTAATTGCCTTCGCCGCTGCTTCCTTTCCAAGCGCGTCGATATACCCGCTTTCGTCATTAATGTCTGTAATATTTACATTAATCAGACGAAGACCAATCTTTTTTAACTCAATTTCCACATTATTTGAAACCGCCAAAAGAAACTTATCTCTGTCCGAATTAATCTCCTCTATATCCATAGTAGCAATCACAAGACGAAGCTGCCCCAGTATAATATCCTTTGCCAGCTCCTGAATCTCCAGCATTTTCAGCCCCAGAAGCCTTTCTGCCGCATTCTGCATAACGCCCGGTTCTGTGGAGATTCCAACCGTAAAGCGCGATGGCACATCCACGCGAATGTTCTGCTTTGACAGTGCCTTTTTCAAATCCACATTAATTGAAATCGGCGTCAAATCCATATACTGATAAGACTGGATAATCGGCACAATAAATGCCGCTCCTCCATGAATACACCTTGCAGTCTTTGTCTGTCCGTTTTTATCGCTTCCCACCTTACCATAAATCACAAGCACCTTATCCGACGGACACTTGCGGTATCTCGACAAAATTCCGGACAATAAAACAAATAAAATAATCACAGCCACACATATGGCAATTAAAATCTCTGGCCCCATAACAATCTCCTCCTTTAATATCTATTCCTTTTCTATCACCAGATAATTTCCTTCTATGTCAATCACCCTGATATTCTCCCCTGTCTGAATCGCCATGTCAGAGCTGTTCAATGCGTCAAACTCCATAAATCTTCCCTGCACCGTAATATTGACCTTGCCTGTTCCCCCGCCTTTTGGCGGTACAGTCAAATAGACCCTTCCTGTCTCTCCAAGTGTATTTCGCATATCCAGAGTTCCACTCTGCGTCATTTTCGCAGAAACCTGCATAATCTTGGCCACTGCAAACATGGCGATAAACCCAAACACAAGCCCTACCAGTACCGAAACAGTTCCGCTTCCTCCTCCATGCAGAATAATAATAGAAGTCCATCCGAAAATACAAAAGAACGCCACAATTCCCTGCATGGTAAAAAAATGCATACTTCCCAAATCCGACACCGGACTTCCATCCCCAATATCCGTATCAAATGAAATATCATCCGGCATATCCATATCAAAATCAATCCCCGACGTATCGCTGACATTCATGTCTCCCCCTTCATGACCGAATCCACATAACGTCATAATCGTCTGCAAAAGAAGAATCAGTGTAGACGGAATCGCTATACAGTATAAAATTTGTTCCATCAATGTCAATCCGTTCCACCAGTCAATCATAAAAATTCCTCCCTTCGTGCTGCTGGCAGTGTGAAAGAAAGCTCCACAGCTTTATGTAAATTTAATTTACCTTTATTATAACAGGTTTCTAAATTTTGTCAAATATTTCTTGCTTTTTTTTCTTTTTTCTGATATATTACCTTTTATCAAGCAAATTTAAGTAAATTTTATTTACATTTTGGAAGATTATTAGAAATTAGAAAGAGAGAAGATTTATGGATAGTATTACATTGGGTCGTCGTATCAAAGAAGCAAGACTTGCAAAAAAAATGACACAAAACGAAGTAGTGGGAAATTTTATCACACGCAATATGCTCAGTCAAATAGAAAGCGGAACCGCCTCACCGTCTATCAAAACTCTGGAATATCTGTCGCAGGTATTGGAAATACCAGTAGACCAGCTTATGCTGCCGGAAGAAAAAACAAAAGAAATATCTGTATGTCTGGCAGATTTCATTTCAGAAAATTATCTGGAATTAAAAAAAGAATTTTTGGAGGAAAGATATGAGAATGTTCTCCAGAAAATAAAAGATTTTTTACAGGAAACACACCCATATTATGATGAATGTTGTGCTATTTATGCCCGATGCTGCCTAAAATGCAGTATATCTGCATCTCAGAAGGGGGATTTCCGGCAGGCGTTAGCCTTTGCCAAGGAAGCCAGCAATTACGCCCAGGTCGGATGTCTTGCCAGCAGAGACATTAAAACTCAGGCGCTTTTGCTGCTTGACAGTATTGCAGAGCATTTATAGACTTCAATACCATATCTTTCCTTTTCTTCAGATTTGCTTTGTTACAATAAATATTCTTAGATTATTTTACTTTATTATATCTTTTTGTCCCTATGAGTACTACGCCTGCTGTTGTCGTTACTAAAGCAAAAACAGCTATTAAAATACAGCAAACGTCTTTATAAATTTATAATAGCAAAAACGTTTTGCTATAATTTAAAAGCTGCTAAAATGCAACTTCTTTATCCTTCCTATATTTTTATATAAAATAATAATATCATTTTTTTATACCAATTTAAATTATCTTTAAAAATTTTTACTGGTAGATAAAAAACCAGCAGCCAAAGCCACTGGTTCTATTTTATATTCAATATTGTGTCAGGCCAGCGTCAAACACAGGTCCAACCTTTCAAACGCCATTGTCTGTGATTTAGTCAATCGAGTATGGCATAAGTGCAATATGTCTTGCTTTCTTTACAGCCACTGTCAAAGCTCTCTGATGCTTTGCACAGTTTCCTGTAATTCTTCTTGGAAGAATCTTTCCTCTCTCAGACACATATCTTTTTAACTTATTTGTATCCTTATAATCTATCACACCATTCTTATCTCCACAGAAAATGCAGACCTTTTTTCTTCTGCGAACAGGTCTTCTTTTCATTGGAACTTCATTACCGCTTTTTTTCACTTCATTTGCTGGCATAATTTATTACCTCCTGTTAATTCTAATTAAATGGCAGCCCTTCGTCTTCTACTCCGTCCGGAATATTCATAAATCCGTCTCCAACAGCACTTGTAGGCTCCGGTCTTGCAGACTGTTGCTGCTGTGGCGCATATCCGCCTCCGTTGTAACCACTGCTACTGTCTGAATTTTTGCTCTCGGCAAATTCTGTATTTTCTACAACCACATCTGTTGTATATACTTTGTTTCCGTCTTTATTTGTATAGCTGCCTGTCTGAATACGTCCTTCAACTACAAGCTTTGTTCCCTGATGCGTATATCTTTCCATAAATTCCGCTGTCTTGCCAAACGCCACGCAGGAAATAAAATCTGCGGTCTGGTCATTGGCTCCCTCTCTGCGGAAACGTCTGTCCACCGCAAGCGTAAATCTTGCGACAGCAACAGCACTCTCGCCTTGTGAATATCTGATTTCAGGGTCTCTTGTCAACCTTCCCATTAATATTACTTTATTCATTTTCTATCCTCCTTTGGACAATCTGTCCGAGGAACCATTGTCATCTCATGACGTCCTGTCCGAAACTAAGCTTCCTGCTTTACTACCAAGTATCTGATTACATTTTCCATAATACGAACATTATCTTCCACTTCGTTTGGACAATCCGCATTTTCTGACTCGAATTTAATGAAGTAATAATAAGCCTCTTTCATCTTCTGAATTTCGTAAGCCAATCTTTTCTTACCCCATTCCTCAACATCTGTGACTGCGCCACCGAAACGTGCAATATACTCTTTTACCTTTTCGATAACAGCAGCTCTTTCCTCATCTTCGAGCTTTACATTAACAACGACTGCTAACTCATACTTATGCATGTCTTTTACCTCCTTCTGGTCTCTGGCCCACCTCCTGTCAGTGAGCAAGGATATTTTATTTAATATATCACGGAAAAAGATTTTAACATAAAATCAGTTATATTGCAAGTATTTTTTTATTTAATTAACATGGTATTATTTCACGCAGTTTGAGACAAATCATCTTAATTTGAAGCAAAAAAATTAATATATCACTAAATTTATTTTAAAATCAGC
>ERZ778516.649-NODE-649-length-28562-cov-15.837514_pt1 | contig 28562 bp, 26 predicted proteins | sample MGYA00510342_ERZ778516 | MGnify/ENA primary metagenome ERZ778516 (study PRJEB29527, sample SAMN07138961) | mouse gut metagenome | material: feces | host: mouse | place: China:Nanjing | collected 2016-01-25 ... | reverse complement strand
TTGCATCTTTTACTTCTGTGGTGAAATCTAACTTGGTGTAGGTGTCAAAGACCCTCATAAGTTCGTGCAAGTCTGTTCCCACGGTTGAAGCTAAGAGCTCTAAAAGTTCGTTGACTGAATCTTTTAAGTGGTTAAGAGAGGGGCTAGAGCAAGTAAGTTCAATGCGTTTAGTAGCGTGGCCACTTTTGGCTTCATCAATGGCTTCAAGGGACTTTTTCACAAGGGCTTGGTCTTGCTCTAAGCCGATTCTTGTTTTTTCTATATTATCATTAATGGCTTCTGCCATAACGCTAAGCTCATCTTTGCTGCTAGGACGTAAAGGCTCTGGAACACTTTCTCGTTCATAGTTAAGATACGCAAAGAAATCCATAAGAGCATTTTTGATACTCGCAATGGGCTTTGTAAAGAAACGTATAATAAAGAAGATAATAATTGTGCCTAGAGTAATGGTTACAATGGCTAAAATGATGGTGGCTATGAGGTTAAGGTTAATAAGGCGTGTGTAGTCAGACTTTTCAGCTGCGGCGACCATAGTCCAACCAAAGGGAAATTGTTTATAGAATCCAACTTTATTGATATTTTTGCCATTTTCAAGCTTAAATACATAGTCAAAAGTGCCTTCTTTATTCGTTTGTAAGGCTTCTTTCAATGCTATTTCCGCACTATTTAAAGAGCCGTTTCTCACAGATTCCATATCCTCGTGTGAGAATACTTTGCCCTGACTATCTGTTATGAATATCGCTAGTGAGGGTAATTCGGGACTGCTAAAAGACTTAAAACGTGCTTGAAATGATGAGACATCTATATCAAATGCAATAACACCAATAAACTTGCCATCTTTAATAAGCGGTGTAGTAATGGTAGAAAAACTTTGCCCTTTGTGTTTGCCCACTTTGTTTTCATATACAGGGGTAACAATATCTTTTTGTTTTTGTTTGGTTTCTACATACCAAGGGCGAGTGCGCAAATCCGCACCCTCTGTATCGCTCCATTCTGCCGAAGACTTAACAGAAGCATTTGAATCATAATCTATGATAATAGCACTGCCATCATCATCATACACAAGAGCGACTATAGGATATTTTACAAGTGAAGAAACCGCTTGAAGAAATGAACGTTGTGTGCTTATATTATTTTTACCCACAGCAAGAATATTTTCTGCTAAAGCGTGCAGATGGTGCCGCCCTTCCTCTTCCATAGTGATATAAATGCTTTTATAGCTTGATTCAAGTGTTTGTTTTTGTATCCCCTGATAAATTCCTATAACACTTTCTTTAGTTTTTTGGAAATTAAAAGCACTAATAGTTACAATAATAATACAAAAAATGCCTATAATGCTAAGAGTTAGCTTAGTACCTAATGAACGAAGTATCATATTTCCTCCTTAATTTGCTACTTAAAAAAGTAAAAAGCTTGTATTATATCGTTTTTTTTTTTTTTTGTTAATAGCGTGCAAACGACCTATGAAACGAGCTTATAGCAAATGCCTTTAAAACGTTCGCCCATTGTGTGTAATAATGTTTTTACCTTTTGAATCTCTCTAAAATAATGTTTATAACTCTTTTGTGCGCTAAAAGATTCTAAAAGTGCTAAGAGATGCATATCCTCGATAAGCACATGCGCTTGGGATTTGCTAAAAATCTGCTTAAAACCTACATTGCTTAAAAGTAAATGCAAAAGCTCAAAATCTACATCATAGGTTATATCAGCTTGTTGATACAAAGTGCGGAAATCGCTCTTTTCTTGTAAAAAATCCGCTAAGGTAAGCACATTGTGCTGATGATAGAATCTAGGATTATAGCTAAGGGCGTTATCTATTCCATAGCTACCATAATCAAAACTCATAAAATAGCTTTGTGTGTGGCTTTTGGCAAATATGGCAAGTGATGTGAGAAAAGAATTCCACAAAGGTACAACCCCGCTAAAAGTAGATATGTTAGGAATGCGTATGTCATTTGCCTTGAGTGCGGGAGATTCTACATCTTGCCATATCCCACTCCATATATGAGAATCTTGCTTAATATAGAGCGTTTTGCCCTCGCTTAGCACTTCACAAGGGAAGCTATCAAACAATTCATTGGTAATGACAAAAAGGCTTGTTGGAATTTGTGGCTTTGGAATGGCAGTAAAATCTGTGAAGGTAGCAAAATGTATGGGGATGGAGGATTTAAGCGTGGAAAAATGCGCTTCTTGTGCTTTTGCAAGTGAAGGCAGAGGCTCTATGGTGATAAAGTTGCATTGTGGCAGGAGATACTCACTCAAGGCATCTAAAAATAGGGCAATATCGCCTAACAAATAGCCCTTATCTGCGCCAATCTCCACGATACGTAAAGGCAGGGACAATGCGCCATTTTCAACCAAAGAAAGTATATAGGTAGCAATGCCCCCACCAAAAAATCTACTTGTGCTCACAGATGTGTAGAAATCTCCCTTTGTGCCTACTCGATGGGGCGAGGTGTAGTAGCCATCTTGCCCATAGAGGCTTTGAGACATATAGGCACTAAAGGGTATGTGCTCCTGCATAGAATCTCGCCTATGCACTAGAGGCTTTTAAGCGCATTTTTCAAACGAGTAAATCCCTCATTTATCTCATCTTGGGTAATGGTAAGCGCAGGGAGGAAGCGCACCACGCCTTTGCCGGATTTTAGCACAATCACACCAGATTCTAATGCGTTTGTGATAATGTGCTCTTGTATAGCGATATCCTTAGTGTAAAGCCCACACATAAGCCCCAAGCCCACTTTATGCGTAAAAATATGGCTAAAGTGCTTCACAATATCTTCAAGCGCGTTATGAAAAGATTCTATCCTACGCTGCAATGTCCCATCTGTGTGGATATGATGTAAAATATCTAATGTCTCAAGCCCTGCTGCACAAGCAAGTGGATTCCCACCAAAGGTACTTCCGTGGTCGCCAAAGTGAAAAATATCAATAAGTGAGGTAATAACTGCACCGATAGGCACTCCACCGGCTAATCCCTTTGCTGTGGTAATGACATCAGGGGCTATGCCATATACCTTTGAGGCAAAGAGCTCTCCGCAGCGGAATATGCCCGTTTGCACCTCATCTATCATTAATAGAATCTGCTTACTTTTAAGATGTTTGCTTAGGGCTTGGATTTTATCCCTATCCATCGGGCAAACGCCCCCCTCGCCCTGCACGAGCTCTAATAGCACCGCACAAGTTGCATTATCAAGGTGATTATAAATATCATCAATATCCTTAGCATACACAAATCCATCGGGGAATGGTCCAAAATGCTCGTGCATTTTTTTTTGCCCTGTGGCTTTGAGTGAGGCTATCGTGCGTCCGTGGAAGCTAGAATCTAAAGTGATGATTTTATAGGCATTTTTGCTTTTGCCATATTTTCTAGCGATTTTAATCGCACATTCATTTGCCTCCGCACCGGAATTACAAAAGAAGGCACGCATAGGCTTTTTATCAATCATTTTATCTTGGTAGAGGCTGATAAGTCGCTCTGCTAAGGCGGCTTGATGGGGTATGTAATAGAGATTTGATGTGTGCAAAAGATTCTGTGCTTGGGTGGCGATAGCCTTTGTCAAGCGGGGATTAGCGTGTCCTACGCTGCATACGGCAATCCCCGCGCCAAAGTCGATGTATTCCTTGCCTTGTGTGTCAAAAAGCCGTGCATTCTCCCCACGCACAAATGCCACAGGGGAGCGCCCATACGTGTGAAGGATGAAAGTCTCATCAAGTTTTTGAATCTGTGCCAAATCCATTTTTCACCTCCATAGCCTTTAAATCGCGTATTGTATCCCAAAAGCATAATGTTTTAGCAATTTTTAGTGATTATGGAGCGTTTTTTGCTAGTGGCAAAAGGAAGTAAACATTTTACAAAAGGAGCGCATTTTGCGTATTGAGGGAAGCTTAGGTAGTCAAATAGCCATACCAAATACCCATCACATAAAGGGACAAGATAATACCTTAAAACACAAAGCCGATGAGATAAATAAAGACACAGAGGCAGAATCTCCCTCATCTGTGGCTACAAACGCAGCGCAAGATGAAAACAAGATAAATGATGTGCAAGAAATACAAGATATTGCACCAAGTGCTAAGATTCAAGACTTAGATGGCAATACAAATCGTATCACTTATGGTTTAAAGGTGATTGAGCTAATGAGCGATGCGGAATATCAAGCCTTTTTGTGGGCTACGCAGGATTTAAGCGAGAGTGAAAAAATCCTTATGGCACAGAGTTTGTATCGATTTACTGCCTTTTATCAAGGCAAAGATTCTAAACAGCAAGAAAATATAGATATACATAAGCTAAATGCACAAAGGGCTTTTGGGGTGGAGCATTCAATGATAGATGATTTTATCCAACGCTATAAAAATGCGTATGATAAGTTTATGCTTTCACAGGTCTAGTGTTTTTAAGGGTCGCTATTGCCAATGAATGCGTGTATAACTTGACTTTTTAGTACTTTTTGCATAGAATTATCAGCTTTATTTGCTCCATAGATTCTAAGAGATTTTAATGTCAGAGTAGCTCAGCTGGTTAGAGCGCTGGTCTCATAAGCCGGAGGTCGGGAGTTCAAGTCTCCCCTTTGACACCATCTTTAAAGGTTTCTCTATGCGCAATATACTCCCTAAGCTTTATGTTATCGTGCCTTGCTTTAATGAAGAAAATGTCATCTCTCATACTTTAGAAAAACTTTCTCAAAAATTATATATGATGATAGAATCTGCGCAGATTGCGCCTCAAAGTGCCATTGTGCTTGTCGATGATGGAAGTAGTGACAATACGTGGCAGCACATTCAGCATAGTATATCGCTATTGCCCCCCCCCCAGTTACTTAAAAAGCAAAAAATGGAGTATTGCTTTTATTACGCTTAAGCTTTCGCGGAATTTTGGACATCAAAATGCCCTCTTAGCTGGGCTAGAATATGCAGCCCATAAATGTGATTGTGCTATTAGTATTGATTGTGATTTGCAACAAGATGAAAATATGTTTGATGAGTTTATCCGTAAATATCAAGCAGGAAGTGATATTGTGCTTGGTATCCGCAATGACCGTCATACAGATTCTCTATTTAAAAAGCAGAGTGCAAATGTGTTTTATGACTTTATGGCACTTATGGGGACAAAGGTGGTTAAAAATCACGCTGATTATCGGCTATTGAGTGCAAAAGCGCTGCAATTATTGGGGGCTTATAAAGAGAGCAATTTGTTTTTGCGGGGTGTGATTATGGATATGGGGCTAAAGATTGATAGGGTGTATTTTGATGTCAAGCCTCGCTCTATGGGAGAGAGTAAATACACATTAGCAAAAATGTGTGCTTTTGCGCTTAATGGCATTACAAGTTTTAGCGTAGCGCCTTTAAGGCTGGTGAGTGTGATAGGCTTTGTGTTTTTTATTGCTGCTTTGCTCTTCTTATGTTATGTGCTGTATGTGAAATTTTGGACACATGATGCGATTTTTGGCTGGGCTTCTACAGCGATATTGTTATGTTTTTTTAGTGGGATTCAGCTTTTGAGTTTAGGTATCATCGGGGAGTATATTGGCAAAATTTATACAGAATCTAAAAGGCGTCCAAGATATATTATTGAGGATATTAAGGTCTATGAAGGTGATAGTATGGAATAAAGCTTGGCAATGTGGGATTCAAGCAATTTATCATCAGTATATTTTAAATCTTTTTTGATGTCTGCTTCTTTAATGGCTATATAGTTCATACCAGCTTTATGAAGCACTTGAGCCTTGATGAAATCGTTTTTGCGCACTTTAGCAAATTGTTCTCTGTGCCATAATGCTTACCTCCGTGATATGCTATCACAGCCAAAGGTTTATCTTTGTGTTCTCCTCTTTTGTGTGTGATTAAAAAATCACAATAAAAATCGCCAAAATTTTTTCACGTATGTATATCTTGCTCACCTATCAAAAAGACTTTAAAAAAGACTTGAGGGTTTATGTTATAGCTTTCTTTAAAAGTTTTTGTAAGGGCATAATAAATCTTTGCTTCTTTAGCATTTATTAATTTTTTGATTGTGATTGTGTCTTCACACATATTCTCAGGACGTTTAATAGTCTTGTCTTTGGGTAACTCCACCACTTCTTTAGTTTTTATATAATTGGTCAGTCCATATACTACAAATACTATCACTACGCCTATTAAGATTACTTCCCATATATCAAATGTAAGCTGTGTGAAATGTGGCATTATAAATCATTTAGCGTAGCTTATAGGAAGCAAATTAAATTGCTACGTTATCGTAAGATTGCAAATTATAAGACAAGCTTTTTAAATGGTTTAGGTTTAATATGAGAGAAGAGGAGAAACAAGCCTAATATCCATATTAAGCTTGTTGTATTTGAAGGTTATTTCAAAGGTGCTTCAAGGGCGATTTCTACTTGAGACCAAGTCAAGCCCTCGTGGAGGTCAGACACAGCTGCTTGCAAGCTTGCACGTGCAGATTCAGCATTAAACTCGCTTAAATCAATCACACCTTTTGCCACAAGCTTTTTGCCCACTACTTCAAATTGCATAGGCACTTTATTTGTTTTACCATTCATACGCACACTTGCTAGAATCGTGCCCTTACCTTTACCCTCAATCACATCTTTAAATGTTACTTTGATAGGGTCTTTTTTGCTAAATTTATCAAAAAAGTTTTTGCGGATAGTTTCATCTCTGCCTTCATCAGCAGTATTTACTTTCATAATATCAATTGTTGCTGTGGCGTTATTGAGTTGAGATTCTAAACTTTGAGCGACATTTGGTTTGCCAAATTTAAATACTACATCGTTAAATGTGCCACCTACACCAATTTTTGTAGACGTTTTAAATGCTGTCCATTTAACCTCTGCCTTATTTGCGTCAATCACAGCCGCACACGCTAAGCTTCCTATAAGAACCATACCTGCGATAATTTTTTTCATATCGTCTCCTTTTGTGAAATATATGTGAAATACCCTCTAAGTATAGGATAAAAAAACAAATAATTTTTTCATATATCACACGCTTTTTGGCAAAATAAATAAAGTGGCAAAGTAGTAACGATTTGATGGTATTTTTGCAAAAGATAAGAAATAATAAAAGCTTCTACTTTGTTTATTGTGTAAATTAATTGCTTTTGTTTGATTCTTTTTTAATACACATTAACTTTTGTTGAAGTTTGAAATTTTTTTATGTTTTTCTTTTTTTATAAGGGGGAGAGGTTTAAAGAAATTAGCTCGCTAGATTACCCACTCACCACCCTTACGATGTTTTAAGGGGTTAGCATCTCGTGCGTTTAATTTTTATATAAGTGAGGATATACCTCACTTATATAAATAAGCACAATAGAAAATGTATAGAACTTTTGCTATTTTTTATTTTTGGTAAAACCCATTGTTTTGTCCATATCTTAAGAATATAAGTCTTGAAATTTAGCCATTGATGGCTGCACTGCTCATATCCCACATCGGCACAAATACCCCTAGTGCTAAAAATAACAAAAGGATACCCATTACAAGACTTAAAAGCGGCTCAATAAGAGAGATGAGAGAATCTATCTTTTCTTGTGCGATTTCCTCAAATCGCTTCGCGCATACTTCAAGCATTTCAGGGAGTTTGCCGCTCTGCTCCCCAGCAGCGATAAGAGCCAAAGAAATATCATCTATGACATTTTCTTGTGTGAGGGCGAGAGAGAGGCTTTTGCCATTTTTGATAGATTCTAAGACTCGAATAAATGCAGCCCTTAGGGCGAGATTATAAAGGGCATTATTACTGAGTGATAGTGCCATATCAAGCGGAGTGGCGGATTTAAGCTGTAAAAAGAGCGTAAAGGTGTATTGATAAAACATATTAAGTTTAATGATTTCACCAATGAGAGGAATATGCAAAACAAAGGCGTGGAGGGAATGTCTAAAGCTCTGCGAATGCTTATAGAATCTATATAGCATAAGCCCACCCCCGCACACAAGCACACAAAAGAGTAGCCCAAAATGTGTAAAAAAGCTTTTCAAATGGATAAGGATTCTAGTGTAGATAGGGAGATTAACTTTGAGTTCCTCAAACATCATTAAAAACTCAGGTAGCACAAATAGCACAAGCCCGATAAATGCCCCTATAATGCTTAGTAGCACGAGCGTGGGATAAAACAGGGCGCGTTTGATTTTGCGCTTATTTTTATACTCCTTGATGAGGTGATTGCTAAGCATTTTAAAGATCTCGCCTAGCTCTCCGCTCTTTTCCCCAAGGGCTATCATATTCCACGTCATATCGCCAAAGATTGCTCTATGCTCCTTAAAAGCCAAGGATAGCTTCTGTCCAAGATTCAATCGATAAGCGATTTCAAGCAATGTCCGCTTTAGGGGCGATTTTTTGGTATTTTTCGCACATACTTCAATCACTTCAAGAATAGGCAAAGACGCACTTAGCATAGTAGAGATTTGCATAAAAAGTGCGGCAATATCTTGCTTGGTGATTTTATTATCTAGTCTTAGTATCTGCAAATGGAGAAATTCAAATCCACTTAGGGCTTTGATTTCAATAGGATAGATATTGTATTTATTCAAACTCTGTTCTTTAGCATTCTCTAATGAGGTTGAAAGCAAAGTGATTTGCACGTGTTGATTGTCTTTAATGCCCTTGATTAAGTATTTTTGCGGTAGCTTTTTCATATATTACACACCCTATAAATTTCTTCAAAACTGCTCTGCCCGTTTTTGAGCAGTTCCATACCTACCTCTAGCATACTTTTAAAGCCCGTTTGTTTAAGCTTTGCGTGTATATGCGCCTTATCTTGCGGTGATTTGATATACTCACCCAATAAAGACGTATTTTGCAAACATTCTGCGACAAGCAAACGACCGCTAAAGCCCTGCATATTGCAATGCACGCAGCCACAAGGAGCGAAAAATGTGCCATCTTTTATATTATCCCATAAATGCAAAAGATGAGATTGCAAAAGCTTATTATACATTTCTTTGGCACTAAGTGGGGCTCTACAATATGGACATAATTTGCGCACAAGCCTTTGGGAAATCACTAAACGCAAACTTGAAGCAATAAGATAGCCCTGTGCGCCCATATCAAGCAACCGCTCTGCCACACTAAGCGCGTCATTCGTATGCAATGTGCTTAATACTAAATGCCCTGTGAGAGCAGCCCTTAGCGCAATATCAAGACTTTCTTTATCACGGATTTCACCTATCATTAGGACATCAGGGTCGTGCCGCAATAATGCCCTCAAAGCCTCACTAAAGCCAAAATCATATTTATTGTGGATAAGCACCTGTGTAGTAAGCTGTGTGTGATACTCGATAGGGTCTTCAAGGGTGATAATCTTTTTATCAGGGGATTTGATAGATTCTATCATTGCATAGAGTGTCGTGGATTTACCACTGCCGGTAGGTCCTGTGAGGAGGATAATGCCATTTTGTGCTTGAATATGCCCTGTGATAGTGGTTAAATGCTCTTTGGTAAATCCTAAGCCCTCAAGACTTAGATTCTGTGTCTCTTTAGCGAGGATTCTAATCACTAGCGATTCTCCGCCAAAGGCTGGGAGAATAGAGAGGCGGAAGTCAAAATGATGATTATCAAATACCCGCTTGAAACGTCCATCTTGGCTTTGACGTGTTTGCGTGATGTCTAGCTCAAATTCTAGCTTTAAGCGCGAACTCAACGCCTCGAGCACATTAGATTCTAAACTAAACAATTCTCTTAGCATACCATCTATGCGGATTCTAATACGTGCTGCCCTTTTGCCATTTGCTTCAAAAGATTCTAAATGTATATCACTTGCCTTTTGCATAATACAAGTATGCAGGATAAAATCAAGCAATGCTACTACGCTTATATCGGTATCCTTATTGTTTGTATCATTTGGGCTTTCGTGCTGCTTCAAAAGTGCGTTTTTCAATGTATTAAAGTGTTGAAAGAGATAAATATGATGGGCTTGGAGCGCAAAAGACTTTTCATCGGTGGTAAAAAATACTAAATGTGCTTGAGGATAGAGGCGCAAAATGTGCGTACGGATAAGGCTAAGGGGAGCATTAGTGTGTTTAAGGGCGATATGGATTGTTTGAGGGGATTGTGTAATATCAAAGATAAGGCATTGGTGTTTTTGGATAAACTTGTATTCAAGGGCATTGAGGCAAGATTCACTAAGCTTTAAGCTATGGAGATTGATAGGGGGGAATGACACATCCATTACATATCCTCTATGGTGGGATTTTGTGGAATATCTTGTATGGAATCTTGGCTTGGTTGGGAATTAGCTTTGGGTTGTTTATCTGCGGCTGCTTCTTGTTTGGTGGCTTCTTTAGCTTGGGTGTCTTTTAATGTATCTTTTTGGCTAAAGTCGATAATCTCATCGATGATTGTCCTATCCTTTGAGGTGATATTTGATTCAAGATTGATAATATGTGGAGATATGACAATAATCATTTCTTGGGTTTCTTTGATATTTCTCTTATAGCTAAAGAGATATTTAATCAGCGGAATATCGCCTAAAATCGGCACTTTACGGATAGTCTGCCCCTCTGTTTTGTCAATCAATCCTCCCAATATGATTTGCTCTCCATCTTTTACCTGCACGAGCGAGGAAAGCTGCTTTGTGGAGAGGTTAGGGGGCGTTTCTAGCGCGGTTGTTTGATTTTCAATCGCGATATCTTTAGTTTTGGTAATGGAGGGATTGATTTTCAAAATGATTTTACTATCTTTAATGCTTGGGGTTACATCAAGGAGGATTCCAGCAAAGACAGAGGGGAAGGCTTGGGCGTTGTTTTGTATCGAAGTGCCTTGCGTGGTGGTTTGATAGGTCGTATTTTGTGAATATCTTAGCACACTGCCTACGCTAATGATAGCAGGTTGGTTATTGAGCGTTAAAACTTTGGGATTAGAGATGGACTGCACCTTGCCATAAGTTTGCAAAAACTCGATAATGCGGTTAATGCTCACACCTTGTGAGAAAATATTAATCGCAAAGCTATTGCCTGAAGAATCTACATTCACATTGCTACTTTGAGAATCCGCGCTTGGCGGGAGAGTGGAGAGATTCCCTAATTTATAAAACTCACCCCAATCCACGCCATAGGTTTGATTATTGGTATGCTGGAGGCTAAAAATATGCACATCAATTAGCACTTGCTTTTGAATCTTCTCATTCAAATTCTTAATATAAGCCTCAATACGTCTCATCTGTGTGGGTGTGGCGGTTATAGTGAGTAGCCCGGCTGCTTTGTTGATAATAATATCCTTGCTCTTTCCCTTTAATTCTATGGGATTAGGCTGATAGCTATCGCCTGGTGCATAGGCAATAGCAGCGATTTCATTATGGAGCTCACCCCAAAAGTCAATCTCATCAATGCTATAAATCTTTGTCCCGCTTTTACCTATATTGGGATTATTTGCAGTCGCTTTGCCTATTGCCATTTTATGCGATTGGGAATCGAGTTCAAAGTTTGAAATGGCTAAGGGGGCGTTGTGTAGGCTTGTATTATAGACGGATTGGATTTGATTATCTTGTGAAAAGACAATGTCAGTGTTGCTAGAGCCTACGCGCGTGGTGGCAATATAGCTAATTTCAAAGGTTTTGGTAAGAAGCGAGCCGATTTTTAAGGTCTCATTATGCAGGTTGTAATAAAAATCATTGCTAGTAATAAGGCTATCTAAAACCTTTTTAATAGGCTTGTTTTGGATATGAATCGCCATCTTTTTGCTATCGAGCATTGCTTTGGTATTCTCTTGGAGGTAGATAATATTAAGTTGGCATTGTGTGGCAACCTCCTCGATGATTTTGCTTAGAGGGACATTGCTACGTGAGTGAATATTAATGGGTGAATCACAGGAAAAAAGTAGTATTGGTAAAAAATAAAGAATTCTAAAACACGCTTTCATATTTCCCCCTTAGTGCAGCCCAATCTTTGCATAAATTACAAGTGTAGCTGAAAAATGTAATATGCAAAGCATTATTCTGTCTCCTTATTTTGGCTCATACTTTTGCCTATGGCAAGGCTATAGCGGGTTTTACCTTTTTGTAAGACAATATGCTCTGGCTGTATATCTATAATTTTATAGTCTTGAATATATTCCCCTATATGCAGCCATTGCTCATTGATAAGGACCTTACCATTAATAATAGCAAAGAGATCTAGTGTTTCTTGGGTATGGTTTTGCTCAAAAGGATTATGCAGGTGCTGTATTTTATTTTTGATGGTGTCTTTAGAGAATGCTTCTAGGTTCGCAATAAGTGTGTGAAATGCAGAATCTAGCGCATAAAGAGATATAGCCCATAGATATATTAAGCATATATGTTTCATAAATTGAGCCTTTGGGGATTAAGGCGATTATCAATAATAAGCAGATTAAAATATATTTCCCTGCCATTAAAGGGCTTAAGACTTAAGCTATCAATGCTAAAAAAGCGATGAGATTCTATATATTCAAGCAAATTGATAAGATTATCAAAATACCCCATACCCTCGATGTTTAAGGCATCAAGCATAGGGTAGGGTGTTAAAGTAGAAAGATTAAGATGCTGTGTTTTGGCAAAGGCAATGAGCTTAGGCATAAGGGCAAAGGGGTTAAGATAATCTTCTTGGGATTGCATATATTCTTTAAGGATAGAGAGATTTTCCTCAAGCATTGTGCGTTTAGAATCCATAGATTGCGCTTGTTCTAAATGGAGTAACTTGACATTTTGGAGTGAATTTGATGAGGTGGCAAATTCCTCTAAAGTCTGTGTATGCAGTGCTTTAAGGGCGCGATTATGCTCTATTAAAGGCATATACACAAAATCAAGCATAACAAATACAATACACAAGGTAAGTGCAGCGATAAAAAAGGATTTCTCTCTTTTGCTTTTAGCGGAGAGAAGGCTCTGTATCCTAGAGTGCATAATATTAAAGTAATGTTTAAATGACATTATACACCACCACGATATGGGCATAAAAATGTGAAGATTTATTATCTGTATCAAATGTCTCTTTGATAGAATCTTGCAAAAAGGCTTTTTGTGTAGGAGTATTGAGTGTAGCAAGGAGTGTAGAGATATGAATTTGATTGGGGGCACTTATCTCAAGTAGAGCTACAAAAATATGAGGAGTAAAGTGAAAGCTTACGCCCTCATATATAAGAGGCGATTCTTGGGGTTTTAATACCTCTTGCATAAAGTCATAGCGTAGATGATAGCTCTGCTGCCACAAGGCTATATCGTGTAGATTTTTTATGAGCATATTTTGTTTGCGAGTAAGGGCTTGGAGATTTTCTTGCTCTAATGTATTATGGACAATAGATTGAGAGGCAAAGAGTGATTCACTCTTTGCATTAAGGCTTGAAATATCCTCTTGCAAATGTTGATTATAAAACATTAGGGCAAGAGGAAAGATATATAAAAATATCATTGCCACTATGCCAAAAGAGACATATAGTTTTTTGTGGGCAGAGGGCTTTGAGGCGAAATTAGGAAGATTCAAAGTTTGGTTTTGATAAAACATAGCATAATGCAGGGCTAAAGTAGCTTTTAATGTCTCAAATGTAAGGCCACGCGTATCATTGCATATCTCACTTAAGGGCTTGATAAGCAAAGTTTGTCCGTGGTGTGTTGTGGTAGATAAATCAAGGTAAGCTGCATTTTCTACTAATGCATCAGGCATAAAATAATACAAATGTGTGAAATACTGATGATAGGCTTCTTGTAAATAAGCAATATGTAAAGCGATGGATTGTAAATATGTGTTATCCGCGCCTAATTCACAATGCAGCACTTCTTTAAGCGCATTGTTTTCAAAATAGCACAGATAAGATTCTATCCATATCACTCTATTTTCTTTCATCTCAAAAGCAGCCAATGCAGAGGGTAAAAATATATCGCTTGTGATAATGGAGGCTTTGGGTGAAAAGGTGTATTTTTCATAAAAACATGTCTCATATATACATTTTTCCTCATCAAAGGAGTGTTCGCGGGGGATAAAGTAGATTTCATAAGCATAAGGGGGTTTATGCAGAGCGGATTGCTGATAGGCAAGGGAGAAGAGTAAAGAGCTGATATGGGCAGAATCTTGAGCGCTTTTAAGGGCGGCTTTTTCCACTTCAAGGCTAAGATGTGTGAAATGTGAGAGCGTAGGAGAAGCAATATCTACAGATGTGGGCTTTTGACTATCTATAATAAGGCGATTACTTGCTAATGTGTAGAGGCTTTGGCTTTGTGTATCAAAGAATTTTAGGGCTTTTACACTCATAGATTTTGCTTTATTTTGAGCTGTGGCATAGATTCTATAGAATCTATGCCACCTGTGCGGATTCGCTGGGAATGCGTGATAGCAATGGCAATGGCATCAGTAATATCAAGGGGCTTGATTTCACCCTTAATGCTTAAGATTTTTTTCACCATAAAAGCCACTTGTGTTTTGTCTGCTTTGCCATTGCCTGTGAGAGCCTTTTTTACTTGCAAGGGCGTGTATTCGGCAAAATGCCCGATGTCTTGGAGAATTTTTAAGCTCAAAGCCCCGCGGAACTGCGCGAGTTTAATCACACTTTGGGGATTATAGGCAAAGAATATATCTTCTATGGCTACCTCATCGATTGTATGTGTTTTTAGCACCAAGTCAATACCCTCGACAAATTCGACAATTTGGCTTTGCAAGTCGCGCTCTTTGATTTTAATAATCCCTGCTTCGACAAGTCTTAGAGCCTGTGGAGGCGTGAAGTGTATAATGGCATAGCCGCAATTCCTACTCCCGGGGTCAATACCTAAAATATACACGATTTAACCCATAATTTTTTTTGCATTATGATTTCCCCTCATTTTTGGAATGATAATTTCTTAGCAATTCTTGGTAATATCACTCTAAGATATTGCAAGTTTTCACATTTTATTCACGTCATCAAGCGTAATATATCGTCTATAATCTAAGGTTAATAAATTGCAGGTTGATAATATATTAAAGAAACTTAAAAATAAACTATCGCACCAAGAGTATGATTCGTATATTTCTCTTATGGAATATGATGAAAATGCCTCTAGGACAGACTTAGAGGTTTTTTATGTGCCAAATATTTTTGTAGCAAATTGGATAAAAGGTAATTATATCGACATAATCGCAGATATTTTTAAAGACGAAAATTCTAATGGTATCCGCCCAGAAATTCACATTAAAATTAAAGAGAAAAAAGGAAATGTGAAAAGTTTAAAGGTGAATAAAAGCACAAATCAGTTTCAAACCAATATCCTCTCTCTCAATCCCTTTTATTCATTTGAAAATTTTGTTGTCGGTAAATCTAATGAACACGCCTACACGATAGCAAAACTTGTAGCACAGCAGCAAGCAAGTATGTATAATCCTGTCGTATTCTATGGGCATTCCGGACTTGGCAAAACACATCTTTTAAATGCAATAGGTAATTATGTCAAGGAGCAAAATAAAAATGTCATATATGTGCCAGCTGAAGAGTTTTTAAACGAATATACAGAGAAGATTAAGCGTGGCACGATGGATGGATTCCGTGATAAGTATCGCAAGTGTGATTACCTGCTCATTGATGATGTGCAGTTTTTAGGTGGTAAAGATGGTATGCAAGAGGAGCTACTTAATACCTTTAATGCCCTTTACAACGCACAAAAGCAAATTGTGATGACAAGTGATAAGCCCCCTAAGGAGATTAAAGGTTTAGCAGATAGGCTACGTTCACGATTTGAGGGCGGGGTGATGGCAGAGATTACCAATCCAGACCTTGAGACAAAAATTTCCATCATTATGTCTAAATGCGAAATCAATCGTATCAGCCTTGATAGAGGGGTGATTGATTACATTGCTTCTAATATACACGGCAACATTCGCCAGATTGAGGGGATTCTCTCTACGATTAACTTAAATTTGAATCTCTCTCCAGAAAGCAGTGCACGTAAAGTCGCTGAAAATGTGCTCAAAAGCTATCAAAATGAAAAGCTAGAGGGTATTACATTAAATAATATCATTAAAGTAGTAAGCAAGGAGCTTAATATCAAGCCAAGTGAGATTGTATCTAAAGAGCGCAATCGTAAGATTGCCTTTGCTAGGCGCGTGGTGATTTATCTCGCTCGTGCTTTGACTATTAACTCTATGCCAATGATCGCTAAAGAGCTAGGTATGAAGGATCATAGCTCGGTGAGTAAAGCACTCAAGGCTATTGAAAGCGAAATCGCTCAAAATAACACCACAAAAAGTATTATTGAGGATCTTAAGAGCAGGATTCAGCAGAGTTTGGATAATAACGCCTAATAAAGCCAGAGGTATGAGTTTAAGCATAGTGCTAGATTTTCAAACATTGTATGAAATATGATTTTGTGCTTAAGTATAGCTTAAGCACAAAATCATCATAATACGCGTGATCTACACACTCATCTGTATTAAATTTACCTCTTTTATCGCATTCCGTATCACACAGCCCCACCCCCTAGCCACCTCTCAAATCAAAAGCAAAGAGCCTGTGCGGGATTTTGGCGAGGTTTTTACCTAGCCTAGAGAGGTGCGCGCTATGCTCTCCCTCCTCCACAAAGAGCTTTTCCAAATGAGAGCCAAAGAATCGCCCATATTTTGCAAAACCAGATCTTTGGGATTAGTATTACAGAGCTTACCGCCATGCTCCAACTGCACACTCTATGCAAGTAAAAATGCAACTCATCCTACACACTTTCCCTTGCTAGGCTGCATAACGCACATTTCTAAAGCCCAGATGGGCTGATATTTTATGCCAATCTCCCTCATCATTTTAATAAAAGAGTAAATGTATAGAATGCGGCGCGAGTGAAGGCTACAATCGCAAGGAGGGATTAGAGCAGCTTTATACACGTAGAGGGCTTTTCTCAGGTGACAAGGCATTTTGAAACCCACAGCCCGTCATTGCGAGGCAGTGGCGAAGCCACAATGAAGCAATCCATATATATGCAATCCAATAATGAGCCAAATCTCTCGCCCGCTTCATTTTACATATTGCAAGTGTGGATTAGCACTTCGTGTAAATGCGGTGCCTACATCGCAACAGCAAAGGCATAATATGATTTTCTCTTTTCATCAAATCTTATTGATTTAAGCGAAATTTTTTTAGTTTGTTTTATATTTATGCTTTTTATTTTAGAGTGTAAGGAGTGAGTGATGAGCATAAAGTCATTGATAAAAAATAATGCGATATATCAAGCATATATCCGCCCATTGCTTTTGGCATATAAGCACAAAAGAGAAAAGGCAATGAACGATGAAACATATTTTTTAAAAAGGCATAAAAAGATTTTTGGCTACAAGGCAGACTTTCGCAATCCGCATACATTTAATGAAAAAATCATTCATAGAATACTCTTTGATAGAAATCCCATTTACACCATTTTGAGTGATAAATTAAAAGCAAGAATCTATATTTCACATATCTTAAAAGATATGGCAGATTCATCGTGTGCAAGGGGGGGGGTCGTGTGCTAAAAGCATAGAATCTAAGATACAAACTCCCTCTAACCTACATCTTTTAACTTTTACCTCCCAACTTTTTGAACCCCTAGACCTCATATACGATAGCCTCTTTATGAGTAATCAATGCCTCTATCTCCCTAAGCTTTATGGCATTTATAAAACTTTTGATGCTATTGATTTTGGCATTTTGCCCCATAAATTTGTCATAAAAACCAATCACGATTGCGGCGGAGTAGTTATGGTGCAAGACAAAGAAGCCTTTTTACAAGATGGCATATCTCAAGCAAGAGATAAAATAATGTGGCATTTGCAGCATAATTACTATGAGCAATATCGCGAGTGGCATTATAAAGACATAGAGCCCCGCATTTTTGTTGAAGAACTACTAGGAGAGTGTATAGAGGACTTTAGATTCCATTGCTTTAATGGAGAGGTGGCTTTTATCCAAGTTGCTAATGCCACACATACGCGCAATGATGTATTTGACACACAATGGCAAAAACTTGATTTTATGTATCTGAATCCACCAAGTGATATACCCCCGAAGAAGCCTACCAAGTTTCATCTAATGCTTCATCTTGCCAATCTTTTATCAGCCCCTATGAATTATGTGCGCGTGGATTTGTATTGTGTAGATTCTAGGGTGTATGTAGGAGAGCTTACCTTTACCCCAAATGGAGGCACAGGAAAATTTTCCCCGCAAAGCTTTGATAGATATTTTGGCGACTTGTGGCACATATGAAAAATACCTCTGTTTTGTTTTTGTGCGTGGGGTGCATTATAGGTTGGGGAGCGTTTATCCTGCCTCAAGATTTATTTTTAAGCAAGGCGGGACTGCTTGAAAGCATTATAGGGCTAGGGCTTGTGGGTGTGGCTATTTGTATCATCGCAGCACAATATACATATCTACTTCAACGATACAAAAGGAGCGGAGGGGAATTTTATTTTACCCTTAAAGTATTGGGGCGCACACACGGCTTTATTTGTGGGTGGTTCATAAGCTTGGCGTATTTATGTATCATTCCGCTTAATGCTACAGCACTTAATGTGATGAGCCATTCCTTTGGATTCTCTGGCGATATCGTGCTTTATCATATCAATGGCAATGCGATTTATCTTTTAGATATAGTGATAAGTATGTCAAGTATCGTGTGTATCGGGATTCTTAATATATTAGGCATAAGGGCTGCATTCTTATTGCAAAAGATATTTACATTGCTTTTGTGCGGAAGCGTGGTATTATTTTTTGTCATAATGGGCATAGATTCTGCCTCTTATGAGAACTTTCTCTCATATTTTTATCAAAAAGAGATAAGCCTCTATGGCGTAATGGCGGTTTTTGCTCTCGCTCCTTGGGCGTATTTGGGGTTTGATTGTGGAGTGCAGATTATACAAGCTATTGCCTATCGCAAAGGCATATTTAATTTTTTTATTTATCTCTCCATTTGGATAGGATTTGCACTTTATGCGATGCTAATATGTATTACCGCTTTTGGCGTGGCAAGAGATGAGATAATTAATCTTGGGTGGGCTACGCACGCAAGCATAGAGGGGTATTTTAGTATTTTTGGAAGCATAGTGCTTTGCATAGGTGTATTAAGTGCACTTTTTAGTGGGATTAATGGATTTTTTATCACCACAAGCAAAATTTTTGAACGATTAAGTATAACGTGCTTTATCCCCGCGACACTTATCAAGCAAAATCGTTTTAATGTATCTTATCGGGTTGTTTATGTGATAGGATTCATATCTTGCGTGATGGTTATTTTTGGTAGAGAATCTTTGCTGTATATTGTAGATATGTCTTGCGTTGGCATTATCGTTGGATTCTTATATGTAAGTATTATATCGCTTTTGCTAAAGCAAAGAGAGAGGCAGCGCATTAGCATTTCAAGCCTTTTGGCTTTGGGTTTAAGCATTATATTTGGCCTTTTAATCTTTGTGCCATTTTCTCCAGCAGCCCTTAAGCTACCCTCTATTATCGCATTAGCAATATGGGTATTGGCAGGGATACTCCTTTTTGCAAGAGCTAGGAGGAATGCGAGTATATAGAGTGCGGAAAGATAAATTATAGGAATGGACTATTTTACTTTGTGGATGTGGAGTGGTAAGTGTATCTTAAAAATTGTAAAGTGCAAATGCAGTGGCTTAAGCCGCAAGTGGAGAAGCCCAAGCGATTTGGCTTATCCATCTTCGTAAAATATCACAAGGGCAATAGCAAAACATCATAAATCTAGCTTATCGATAGGCAATTTCTCCGTGTAGGCTTTGGTCTAAGCCATTTTCTTCTTGTGCTATATCCACGCGTAAAGGTGTGAATAGACTAATGACTTTTAAAATCGCATAGCTTACCACCGCAGATAGCGCAAAACACGCCACAATAGCGATAATTTGCACAATAAGCAATGTGAAATCCCCGCTGTAAAATAAGCCCTCTCCCGCCGCTTCCTCAAGCAGTTCTTCATTTACCGCACTTGTAGCAAAAAGCCCTGTGGCAATCCCACCCCAGATTCCCCCTACGCCGTGCAAACCAAAGGCATCAAGTGTATCATCATAGCCAAATTTTGACTTCAAAAAACTGATGGCAAAAAAGCAAATGGGCGAAGCGAGAAAGCCAATGATGATAGCCGCAAATGGGGTAACAAACCCAGCTGCAGGTGTGATAGCTACAAGCCCAGCGACAATGCCCGTGATAGAGCCTAGCAAGGTTGGTTTGCCATATTTGAGCCATTCTAAGAGCATCCACGAGAGCATTGCCCCAACAACAGAAAAATTCGTAGCGATAAAGGCATTTAAAGCTACAGAATCTACCCTTAGCGCACTGCCGCTATTAAATCCTAGCCAACCTAGCCATAGCAAAATCGCCCCGATGAATGAAAGCGGGAGCGAGTGAGGCAAAAGCCCCTGATGAAAGGTGCGTTTGCCAAGCATTAGGCAGCCTACAAGCCCAGCCACACCTGCAGCGATATGCACCACCCCACCACCAGCAAAGTCCAAAGAGCCAATGGCGACAAGCCAGCCACCACCCCACACCCAATGGGCTAATACATCATATACAAGTGTGCTCCAGCAGAGGATAAAAATCAAAAGCACTCCAAAGCGCATACGTTCAACCACCGAGCCGGTGATGATAGCCGCACCAATCACGGCAAAGAGCATTTGAAAAAATGCAAAGAGGTTTTCGGGTATGCTGCCGTGTATAGAATCTATGTTGGATAAAAAGAGATGATTGAGACTACCGATGAATAGCCCTATATCATCGCCAAATGCGAGTGTATAGCCGATAATAACCCATTGCAGGGCGATAATGGCATAGAGCATAATGCTATTTAAGGTCGTACTAAGGACATTGTGGCGATTTACCATACCTGCATAGAATAGCCCTAGAGCAGGAGTCATCAGCAAAACAAGGGCTGAAGAAGCCATAACAAAGAGCATATCAAGCGCTACAATATCATTTGTGCCCTCTGTATGTGTGCCAAATACGGTATTTGTGAATAATAAAAATATAAGAATTGCTTTCATAGTATCTCCTTTAAGTCAAAATAGTGCTGTTGCTTTATGCTCGATGTCAAATAGCGTCTTCTCCGGTTTGCCCCGTGCGAATGCGAATGACATTTGCAAGGGGGATAATGAGAATCTTGCCATCACCTGCGCTGCCTGTGTTGAGCGTTTGCTTAGCGGTAGTGATAATCTCCTCTATGCTGCTTTCTTTAGCGATGATTTCTATGCGAATCTTGGGGAGCAAATCAAAGGTTTGCTCACTCCCGCGATAGATCTCTGTCTTGCCTTTTTGCGTCCCTGCACCCATCACATTGCTTACCGTCATACCCTTAATGCCCTTTTGGGCTAGGGCGTCTTTAAGCACATTGAGCTTTTCTGCGCGTGTGATGATTTCAACTTTGAATATATTTTCCATAAATGCCTCCTTTGGTGGATTGTGGATAGATATTGTGATATTGCGAGTGAATTGTATAGCATATAAACTTATATAAATATTAGTTAAGTTTAGATTTATATATAAATTTTTTTAATTAAGTTTTATTTAAGTAATTAGAGAGTGGGAAAAGATGGGGTTAAAAAAGAGAGGAAAGCATTAAAACAAGGGCAAAATGTAAAGTTTAATGTGTCGTGCAGGCGGAATGAAGATGAAAATAAAGATTCACTAGCTATATTCATAAGCTAAGTGATGGAAAGGGCTTTAAGGAAGAAATGCTTGTATATTTCCTACTTTTACGCCTAGTATATGTTTCATTTCGCTACTGCTAACAAGCTTAATGAGCATATCACCCCTACCGGTGAGTTTCTCTGCCCCTGTCTCATCAAGGATAATTTTAGATTCTGTGCTTTTTTGCACACTTAGGGCTATACGAGAGGGAATCGTAGAACGTATTTCTCCCTCAAATGCCTTAGCGTCGGGTCTTTGTGTGGCTAGAATGAGGTGGATTCTTGACTGCCTTGCCTTTCGGCTCAATCGTGCGATATTTGCGCTAATAGCTTTATTTTTTATCAAATCATTTACTTCATCAATGATTAAAATTTTATAAGACATACTCTCATAACTCACTCCTTGTGCGTTACTTTGATAGCGCGATTCCATTTCTTCGACAAAGGATTCTATTGCTGCTTCTGCCTCGCTTGTGTCTAGAATCTCAACTTTTTCCCTCTCTCTAAATACTGCAAAATCACCCCCGCCTTTTGGGTCAATGATAGTAATTTCTGTGCTTTTGTTTTGCAATAAACAAGTGATGATATTTTGAAGGAATATCGATTTGCCACTTCCTGTTTGTCCCTCCAACAAAACAATGCACAGCTTCTACCAAGTCAAAACAAAAGGGCTTTTTGTCCCTATCCATTCCTGCAAAGATTCCAAGCTTATAATCTCCTCTTTTTATCATTTCTAAGCCTTGTGCGAATGCTCTTTCGCTAGGGTATTGCCAAAGATTTTTATCTTTTGGAATACATATATCAAAAGTCTTGCTCACACCCATACATCGCTGAATCTGCACCTTTTCTCCAAATTCTGTGTCTAAATGTTTGCAATGCCTCATAAAAGCATCAATTTTCGTAGAATCTTTTAGTTCTACTTTGATGATATAATGCCTATACGAATCTTTCTCATTCACAATATGAATAGGAATAGCAAATTTCTCAAAATATGCAACTAGGCGGTGGCTCTTGTCTCCACCTTTTTGTTGTGCTTGTTTGTTTTGTGCGATACCCACATTAGCAAGGCGAGATTCTAAAGACAGATTATCTAAACACCATTGATAGAAGCAATCGCTATTTTTGTAGCTATTGTGTATTTCATATAATCCTCTCTTTATATATTTGCTTAAAATATCTGTGTAACATTTCTCATCGCTAAAAATATTTTGCTTTTGGGCATCTAGCTCATCTTTGTGCTGCACATAAAATAACGCTCTTAAAGCTACATCAAAATCTTCTTTTTCATCTTTGCCTTTGCCTGTGATTTGCTCTAAATGATATTCCTTACCCCTATCGCCACCTAGCTTTTTATTCTCCCATAAAGGAGCATTAAGCGGTGATTTAGGCAGACTAAGTGCCTTAGCAATAGCGATACGTAAAACATAATATTTGGGCAAATCCTTTTTTTCTAAGCCTTGATTGAGGATTCTATCTATAAGAGTCTCCTCGTGATTGGTTGTGTAAAAATCTGCCATAATCTTCTCCTATAATATTTCATCTTTTGTGGCTACTTTAATGTATGCGTGGCTTCTATCGCTTTGGTTTTCAATCTTATATAATCCTGCGATATGAGGCTTAGCATATTCATATTCTCTTGTGCTTATTTCTGTATCGGTAGGCAGGATAATAGTTTGCAGATTCTGTGCGTAGTAATTTTGGATAATTCTTGCCCGATTTGCTCCATCAATCCTACCTAATGGTGTATCGATAATAAGCGGAATGTGAGCGTTAGATAACTCACTTAATGCCCAAAAGATTGCAATAGCTAAAAGCTGATTTTGTCCGCTGCTTTGAGAGCCTATGTAAATATTTTCAAATCGCTCATTTTTTAAGGTGATTTCAAATGCTTCATCAATCTCTACTCCCGCGATATTATCTTGTGTAAGGAGTTGATATTTTTGCAAGATTTTATCTTTTAGCTCTTCTTTCAAACATAAAATAAGCTTAGTTTTATATTGCCTAAGAGTCTCTTGTAGATATTCTAGAATCTGCAATTTATCTTCTATCCTTTCTAAATGTATGTGCTGCTTGAGAGATTCAACATCTCTTTGCAAGTGATTGATTGTTTCTTGTAAGTTATTCTCTTCTGCTTTTGTATCTCTCATCATTTCTTCATGATGTTTTGTATCCTGCATTAGATTTTCAATCTCTTGTTCCTTTTCCAGCTTCCTGTTTTGTGTATATTCATCGACATAAAGCTCATCAATCTCGTGTTTAATGTCGCTAAGATTATTTTTTAGTTCCTTAATAGCTGTAATATCGCTACTTAAGCTATCATTTTCAAATCGAATAAGGCTATGGCTTAGAGTAGTAATAAGTGCGGGTGTTATGTAAGAGGAGTAAGAAGCGCTTTCTGCTAGGCTTTGTGGGAGAGTATCAAGCACCTTTTCTATAATTTCTTGCAATGTATCTATATTTATATTTGAGGATTGTAGATTTTCTTCTTGCGCTTTAGATTCTATAATATTGAGAGAGTGGCTTTTAAGCTCGGGTAAAAGCCTATTATACGTATCAATATCTTGGCTTTGTCTGCTTTCTTGTATATGCTTAAGTTCATCTTTGAGTTGTGATAGAATCTTAGGATTACTATCGAAAATCACATATTTTAAGTTTTCTTCTAGATGGCTTTTGTGTGTTTGCAACTTCTCATCCAGTGTGTCTCTTTCTCTATAAAGCTTTTTTTGCGCTTCATCACTATCAGCTATAAGTTTGTCTTTTTCTTTGTGTAATTGTGCCATGCGACTTTGATTATCTTGTATGTAAGATTGTAAATCTTTTAAACGTTTGCGTGTGGATTCTAGAGTTTTCTTACCATCTGTGAGTTGCCTATTTTTAGTTTCAAATTCTGCCCTTTGTTTATCATTATCGATAGCTTGTTTTTACAACTCTTGCTTGATATTATCAATTTGCCTTATCATAAGCTCTAAAGGCTTAATGCGTAAAATCTCCTCGATTTTCTCTTTTAGATTACTCCGTAGATTCTTGCTTATCTCGCCGATTTCCTCACCATTAAAAAAGAAAAAATCCACAAAATTACTTGGCAAAATCATTACATTGATTCTCTCTTGTGCCTCCTCATCAGCAAATTTTTCATCGCCTAAACACAATGTGATACGCTCACTCACATTATCAAATACATTTTCAAATGCCCTCTTAATCACAAAATGTTTTTGGTTTATCCTGCCCCCAAGGCTAATATAAAAATTTTCTTGCATTTCATTAAGGGCATTGGTATTTAGCACACCACTATAACCCTTTTTATCACCCTTGATAAATGCTAAAGCCGAAGAAACCTCCTTGTGCTTCTTATACAAACCACTTTCTCTATTAAACTCATTTAGCCCGCTGCCACAAATGGCAATTTTGCAAGCGTTAATAAAACTCGTTTTACCAAAGCCATTATTACCATAAATACAATAGAGATTTTTGCCCTCAATGTGTTTAAACACCACTTCCACCTTTCCATAATAAGCAAAAAGATTGCAAATAGTGATTTTTTCTATAAACATTTAGCCCTCCTGCTTACTTGTCTTGTCATCAAGTAATTTGTCTATCTCTTTTTTGATTTGCACTCCTGCGCTATTGCGTCCTTTAAGGGAGCTGTTATTATAAATATCTATACAAGAGCTAATAAGGTTCTCTATTTGGGTAGTATCTATACCATTACATTTGCTTTCATTTTCGCTCACTATATGCTCTAAAATCTCCTTATGGAGTAACTTGCCTTGCTCTAAGTCTATATCTTTCATTCTGCCTACCTCCTTTGCTAATATAATGGCACTCTTATTAAAGTCAAAATCCCTATCCCACTCTTTTTGTATGGCTAGAATCTGCTCATCACTAATGAGTTGCTTTCCGCCATTTTGCATAAATACCCTTTCAGTCTCTAAAAGTCTTTGTAGTATTTCCTTGCGTTTGTGGCTTAGAAATGGTCCTAATCCTCCTACTTTATACACTGCCCTACCATCACGTTTGTAATCCGCCCTCGCATTAGCATCTTCCCTTAAACGCTTGATATAATTTCTAAAATCATTTAAGGGTTTAAGATGTTTTTCACCAGATTCTATAAAGCCCTGCAAGGACTTATCCTCATTTACCACCGTGCATACCCAGCAGCCAAATCGCGAGCCACCACAACTGCTTTGACTTAAGTCCGTGATAAATTGACACTCATCACCGCCTGCTTTTGCATAGAGACTAAACAATTCGCTATGGTCTTTTTCGCATAAGGGCTTATGAGTAGTGAGATACGCCCATACCTCATCTGTACTCCATTCTGCGATTGGCGCAAATGTCAATGTATCGGGGAAATCGTGATGTTGAGAGTAGCCATCTTCATTAAGTATGCGCTTTTGTATAGATTTTTTACGATGGCTTGATTCTGCCTTTCTTGTGCCAAGTATCAGGAGCGCTGAACCATATCTGTGAGTGATTTTAGCCACTTCAGCTTTTGCAGGAGTGATTTTTAGCCTATCAGTGCACCATCTAAAAGTGCGAGTAGGGCTTGGATAACCTTTTCCAATGAGGTTTACCCAAAAGTCATCTTTGAAGCTTGGCTTTACTTGCAAAATTTCAAAGGGAATGTGATTTTCTCTCGCATGAGTATTGATAGAATCTACAACATTATGTAAAAATGCATCGATATGAGGAGCCTCTACAAGCGTATTTGAAGCGATAGCATACGTCTGTCTTTGCTGATGTTTAGGCAAAGAGGCAAGCATTTCATACACAAGTTGCAATAAGCAAGTAGAATCTTTACCTCCACTAAAAGCGACAACCCACACACGTTTTGTGGTAAGAAAACGATGTTTTATGTTTTCTATGGTGGTCGTAATGAGATTATCCACGGGAGCGGAGGAATGTATAGAATCTACAATATCTGCTGTAATAGCTTCAAAGCCATTATCAAAGGCTTCCATAATGCCACATTGTAGATAAAAAATATCCTTGTGGGGATAAAGATGCCAAAAATCAGTATTTTTGCTAAGTTTTAACGCAAGATTCTTTGCCGCGGTAGCACTAAAACACACGATGAGAATAGGTTTTAATGCCAAAGATTTAGCGCGATGAGATGTTAGCTGGCGGGGGGGGGGGGGTAAGAATAAAAGTATATCTTTCAGTGTAGGCAAATGCACAGAATCTTTTAAATGTGCGGAGGCAAAGGCGAGTTTGGAGCGAATATCAATAACACAAAAATCTCTCAAACCTTTTTCTTTTAGCATAGATAAACTTAAAGCCTTTATATTGTCCATCACATCTCTTTTTGAAAATAAATAAATGATAGATTGTAGCATTTTTTGATAAAACATCACTTTATAACAAATACTCTTTTTCATAATGAATGAAAGGCTTTAAAGTGGCTTAAGCACATCAAGTAGGAGGTTACATATTAATTGGCAAACCTATCTTAGTTGTTTATATCCTATGAAATTTATGTGCAAATTGAAAATCAGCTCGTTTGTAAAATAAAATAGAATTTTTTGAGGATAGTTTATCAACCAAAGCTAAAACTCCTTTAAAATCAAAAACCGATAGCGGAGGGATCTATCTCGTGTTGTAAGCGTTTGTTTTCTACAAAGCTTAGTTGAATCTTAGCAATAGCATTCATATCATTATAATCAAACCTTTGTTTTCTTTATCCTGCCATTATAAGCAGATTCTAAAAACTCATATCTAGCCTCAAAGAACCATAGCTATGAAACTCATCTTGCTCTTTAAATTTCTTGCTACCCCTAGTGAAGAGATAGCTAAGCGAGATATTTTTATATCCTATTGCCACTCCTAGCTCATATTCATATAGAGTGCGCTCTAAATTGAGGTGGCTTTTCACCCCTTTAAAGGTATTGCCCTCTATAAATATATCGCGCCCCACAAGAGAGCCATTCACTCCTGCTAAAGCATATATTTTTAGTCCGTTATCAACCATCACTTGAGACATTTTAGATTTATATTTTTGGATTCCAAAGTCGTTTTTTATGCCATATCCTATACGCAATCTTGCTCCAGCACTTATGGCGGTGTAAGCATTCCCTAAAAAAATCTGCCCCTGTGGCAAAATATCAGCAACATTGTCTATAAGTTTCACAGAATAAATCATTCCATAATGCAAATTCAGCAAAAACTCATTTTTTATTTGCGTATCCCAGCCACGTGAGGGATTTTTGTCAGTAAGTTTATGGACGCTATTTTGGATTTGCTCTCCTAGTGCAAGAGGACCAGCTAGCCCCATATCAATGCCAAGCTGCTCCATAAAATTTTTAGTCCTGTTAATAGAGCTAAAAGACACAATTACTGCTGCCCCATAGAGCATATCATCACTTGATGGCTTGGTGGCAGATTTATTTGCGGGGGTATAGATTTCTTGGCTAAGCGATACATTCAATCGTGCAAAAGAATGCCTAGAGAAATATGAAAATAATTTTATTTTATTCAAAAAACTATCATCAAGTTCTTTGCTTGTATAGCTTAGGTAATGTCCCGCTGTATAATATTTATCAGAACGTATGAAATCCTCGAAATAGAAGTCATTTTCGCTCACCACACTTAGTATATGATGCTTATCTTTTTTAAAATCACTTTCACAAAATGCAATAAATGGAAGCAAAAGCAACAATGCAATATGTCTTACCCTCGATATAGCAGATAAATAGATTAGCATATATTTAGGCGACATAGGCACATTTAACTCCTTTGTTTTACTCATCATATTTTACACCAACTTTAGATTCTATGCCACATATTCCTTTGTCATTGTGATAAATCGCCGCATTTACTCTTACGGGACTTAGCCCCTCCGCTCGCGTATGTGCTTGAGGTTGCAATCCGCACTTGCAAAACCTCTTAAAGTGTCGTAAAAAAAAAAGGGGGGGGGGGGGGGAACGGGGAATCAAGCGAACGACCCATCCCCGCCAAAAAAAAAAAAAAAACAAAAAAAAAAAAAAAAAAAAAACCCTACACCCT
>ERZ778516.648-NODE-648-length-28618-cov-27.409306_pt1 | contig 28618 bp, 33 predicted proteins | sample MGYA00510342_ERZ778516 | MGnify/ENA primary metagenome ERZ778516 (study PRJEB29527, sample SAMN07138961) | mouse gut metagenome | material: feces | host: mouse | place: China:Nanjing | collected 2016-01-25 ... | reverse complement strand
TTTTATTATATTAGATATATAAAAATATTATTTATATTATATAATTTTTTATATATCTTATATAATTCTATCTTCTAAGCAATATGATAGGTTTATTTTCCTAAAAGCATAGATATAACCGTATTTTATTGAAAATAATGAAAAAAGCCCCATCAAAAAAGGAGGTAATATTATGGCAAAAAAAGATCTTAAAGAAGCAACAAAAGCAGCCACCATAGGAATGTTTACACCTAAAACATCACAAAATAATCTGGAACAATCTGAACAAAAAAAAGATGACATAACAAATAAAGAATCTGATACCTCAAGTATGAAAGCAGAAAAAAACGCTCTACCAAAACAAAAAAAACGCGCAAACGACTATTTGTATTTAGATCTTCGTCCAGCAGGAGGTGCAGATCTCAAAGCATATATCATGGAACAAGCCCACAGAACCAGTATGGAACAAGGGAGAAATATTTCAGCTACAAACTACATACAAACTCTTATAAAAAGTGATATGGATAGTAAAAAAAACAATACCACAAAATCAAAAATAATGTCGTTATTGAATAATACTACTGAAGAAAAATTAGAAACCATCTACACTATCATAAAAAATATTATATAATTTACATAACTTTTATGCCTATATTATATAATTAAATTATAAAAATATAAATTAATTATATATCTTATATAACTTTCTACTATAACCTATATATCTTATATATGAACTGGATAATACTATTGACGTAAATTTTATTTCAATCTGAATGATATAATTTACGTCAATAGTAAGATAATTCAAACAATTTTTCCCATTTACTTTTGTAATATAGTTATAAATACAAATTAAGATACACTGAACCCCTTGTAAATTCACGGAAGTAAAATTTTTTTACTTCCGGAAGTAAAAAATTTTGAATTCAAAGAGTAAAAATTTTTTACTTCCGGAGTTTAAAAAATTTTACTCTAAATATATCCATTAAATATATCCATTTATATATAATCAAATCATATCTTATCTATAATTCTAGTGATGTTGATATGATTTGAAAAAATAACTATTGTAATATTGATAACTTTTGTTATAATAATAACATAAGACAAGCATTACATTAAACATTAAAAAAGGAGCTAAACTTATGGCAGATGTACGAATCAATATTGCTGTTGACGAAAAAACTCACAGGGAGTTAAAAATGATTGCCGTCTCACAAGGTAAATCATTGAAAGAAATTGTAATAGAAGCCCTTAAAGAAAAAACAAAGAAAGCAGGAAATAAGAAAGAGGTATCATAAATGAAAGCAGACAACAACAAAATAGTTGTCGCTGATCTTTCCGACCATGAATTATTTACACCAGTTTATCATTCGTTTTTACACAGTAAGCGATTGAATGGAAAAGAAAAACTGTTGTATATTGTTCTTAAAAGTTTTCTAAATATCGGTAGCAGAGAGGGGGATGTTTATCCAACCATTGAAACAATATGCGATATGGTTGATATGTCAAAACCTACAGTAATTAATATCCTAAAAAGTCTTGAAACTAAAGGTGTATTAAAAATAACCCAAAGAGGACTCAATAAACCTAACCTTTATACATTACATGATTACAAGGCTTTATGGCAAAATATTGAAAACGAAACAGACTCAGAATTGGAAAAACAGCGGAAAGAGGAAGAAGCTATAAACTTCCTAAAATCAAGAGGATATAAATTTGTATCAAAAGAAAAAGAGCTTGCATCAAATACCGGCCAAAGTACTGAAACAAGCACTAATAATCAAAGTTTTCCTAAGAATGATAATAACATTGATACAAAAAAAAATCAAGAGGAAGTTATAGAGAGGTATCCACTTGAAATATTAAAAGAATCATTGCATTATAACGATATGATTCTCACTAACCCACTTGATAAAGATATGATTGATACTTTTTTTCATTACCTGCATAATACCGTGAATAGTACAAAAAGTGTTATTAGAGTGAATGGAGAAGATAAACCTAAAGAAGTGGTTATTTCGGTATTATTAAAACTTGGTTATTTTGATTTTCTTTATGCCGTAGAAAAATATAAAACTAATACTTCAAAAGTAAACAATCAAGGTTCATACATAATTACATTACTGTATAATGCTAAAGCCCAAAATGAAGCTGACATTACCAATCAAGTGCAACACGATATGTATGGATAATATTTTACGAAAATTTTTTACTATATAATCAAAGTTGCAAAAGAGGAGCGATAATATTTCATGGAACAATTCTTAATGAGGCCTAAAGTGGACTTTGCGTTCAAAGAAATTATGACGGATGAAAAAGCGCGCATCGGTTTTCTGGCTGCTGTGCTGAAAATAAATCCGGAAGATATAAAAGAGACACAGATACTTAACACAAACCTGCGCAGGGAGCATGAGGATGACAAGCAGGGTATACTAGATGTCCGGCTCCTGATGAACGACGATGCAGAGATAGACATAGAAATACATCTGTCACAGTTAAAAGTATGGGCGGAGCGGTCGTTATTTTATCTGTCAAAGATGTATACGGAGCAGATCTCGCCAGGCCAGAGCTATAACGTATTTAAAAAGTGCATCAATATAAGCATTCTTGATTTTGAGCTTTTCCCGGATGAAACGGAGTTCTATTCGTGTTTCCATATCCGTGAAGATACACGTAATTTTATTTATACAGACAAAATGGAATTTCATCTCATAGAACTGCCAAAGCTGCCGGCAGAGCTCAAGGAAGACAGCAGCGACGTAGAGCTTTGGGCAAAGTTCATCAATTCTGAGCGGAAGGAGGATTTCGATATGCTTGCACAGAAAAACCAGTATATAGAAAGCGCGTATGAGCGTCTGCAGCTGATCAGCCAGGACAGGGAGAAGCGTCTGGAGTACGAAGCCCGTGAGAAAGCCATCCTGGATCACAATCAGATGATGTTGGAAGCTGAGGAACGTGGACGGGAACAGGGGTGGAAACAGGGTCAGGAACAGGGTGAAGACCGCATTATCAGATTAAATACATTCCTGTTAAATGAGAAACGCTATGACGATCTGGAACGCGCTACTAGGGATAAAGACTTTCGACGGCAGCTTATGGATCAGTACGGTATCTGAATAAAAGGTAATTTGAAATAAAATTTAAAAATATCAGGGAAGACAGCCATCTGTATGTTCATGCGGATGGCTTTTTTATGATGAAATCAGTTATATATTAGGAAAACTGTAGACAGTTTACTGTTTACAGTTTTCCTAATAAAAAAGTAGATTTTTTCTGCAAGCAGAAAACGGGTGTATGTATGAAAATCAAGCACATATACGGGAGGAAAAAAGCAATGATTACAATTACAAATATCAGAAACATAAATTATGCATCCTACGATGAAGTATGGGCAATCGTAAGGTCACTAAAAAATCCGGGAAGATTGAAACAGGTTACGGAGCTGTCGCCGTCCTGGAATCTGTTTAAGAAATATCTTGCATTACGTGAATCCGGAAAATGGAATGCAGAATCATTTGAGAACGTCTATGTTCCAGTATTTTTAAAAGAAATGCAGAATGCAGCTGCACGCAGAAAACTCGCAGAACTTGTTGAGCAGGACAGACAGGGAAAGCATATATGCCTGGCCTGCTTTTGTCCGGACGAAGCGCTGTGTCACCGGAGTATTGTTGCGGGAATCTTGCAATACAGCGGCGTCCGGATACATGGCATACATGCAGATTACTCCCGATACGGTTTGGTTTAGTAAAATAATATATGTAACACATATATATTACATAGTAGTGTGTTACATATATTAATACCTTGACTAATAAAAACAGTTGATTTATTATGTAATACATATAGAATACATAGTAGTGTATTACAAAAAGGAGATTATATGATGGCAGATGGAAAAGAACTGAAACCAAGATCGTTCCGGATTGATGATGAAACAGCGGAAAGAATCAAAGAAATATCAAACACAATCGGCGGTAATCAGCAGGAAACGATTGCAAAACTAATTGAAGCGTATGAATTTCAATCTGGCAAAGCTGTATTAATCGAAAAAAAAGCAGATATCGAGCAATTTGAAAAGTATATCACTGCTATTACGCGTATGTTTATGGGAAGTCTTGAAGATAACCAGAATATAACCGAAACAGTACGGACAGAGTTTGATGCATTGTTAACATCTAAAGATGCTGTAATACAGGATTTGCAAGAAAAATTAACCGTTGCAAAGCAGGTAAAAGAAGATGCCACCTTGAAAGCCAGGACACACGCAGATGAAAACGCAAGACTGCATGAAGTAATTGAAAGTCTGCATCATGAGTATAATACAAAAATGGACGATATGCAGTCCATGTTGTCTGATAAAGACAACCTAAATAAAGCCTTGACGGATTCATGCAATGATCTTAAATCTAAGATTGAAAGGATGAAAGAAGCTGCAGCACAGTCATCTGATTTAAAAAAAGAATTGGAACAGTTAAAGCAGGAACATGAAAAAAATATCCGGAAACAGTCAGACCTGGAAAAACAGATGCAGCAGCAACAGGCTGCACACGCACAAACTGTATCAGAGCTAAAGCAGCATGAAGCGGATGCCCTGGAACGCCAGAAAGAGCAGTCACAGATCGCACAAGAGAAAGCAATATTGCAGATTGAAAAATCTTATCAGAAACAGATTCAGAAATTAATGGCTGAAAAACAGGCAGAAGCAGACAGGTATCAGCAAAAATATTTTGAGTTACTCGAACAGATAAAAACGAAAGCAGAAGTAACGGAAGAAACCGCAGAAAATTAAAAATACACATTTAAAATGTAATTAATGCAGGGTAAAGTAATAGTTTTATACCATTACTTTACCCTGTTTTTTGTATTAAAACAAACGGGAGCAGAATTAAAATATACACCAGCCAAGGGAAACAGCGGAGAAAGGAGAAAAGCCATGAAAGCAGGAACAAAGGCTTTAAACACAGATATCGTGAAAGTGATGCAGGGCATCGTTAACAGCCACGTGGAACATTATCAGTCTGATTTTGAACTCGACATTGAGGTGCTTAAAGAAGCAGCCGGAAAGCCGGAACGGACAGAACGGATCTTTGTATGGCTGTGCAGGCCATGCGGAACCTGGCTGCTGCGGGAAAAAAATGTATTTATAAAAAGGACACGAGAGAATAATACGTTCTGCTTTTATGCAGAGCAGACGAGGGATGCTGTCCAGTGCTGTGTAATAGAAGTCCATCCGCTTTACGGTGATACAGTCCGTGGGAATCTTTTTGCATTTAATTATCCGGAATATTATCAGCATGTCAAATTTATGTCTGTATCAGCCGGCAGTATTGTCGTTGATTACGCAAATGGCAGCCGCATCCTGCCGCCGGAAGCACGTATAATAGCAGGACCGGATTATGAACTGGGAAATTTTGTCTCATACAGGTTCGTTCCGGAATCAGCGGAACAGCTTGATATCATCCTGCAAAATGAAAAACGAAACCGGGACCGGTTGAAAGAAGACTATCAGATCCTTGGCTATGAGCTGTACGAATATCCGAAATCACCAGAGGATAAAGGCAGGTATCACGGCAAGACTCCGATTCTGGAACAGGCTGAAACTGCGGTCAGGACTGCAAAAGAGAGCGGAATAGTGCTTTTTATCAAAGCAGTATGCAGCGACGGAAAAGAGCGGTATCTGTAAATAACACAGCGCGGCCCAGGCTGATTATTAAAACAGCCTGCGGCTGGCGGGAGCCCTCGCAAGAAGGGAGCGTGATCATTTGAAAAATAAAAATACGCTAGTACAGGCATGTGCAGAAGATAATTATATCGGTTTCAGGACAATCGGCTGGTACAGAAAATCACCACATCGGTTTTACATCTTGCGCGAAGCCCTGGCAGAGCTGGAGCATAATCTGGAAATGATTGCCCGTGATGTCTGTTCGTTTGCAGTCTTGCACCGGGAGATCCATAAAGGAACGCTGGAGGTGCAATTTTATTGGATGGATAATGACGGACAAAATCTTTCCGGTTACCAGGAAACGGTAACGATACCGTATGATGATTTTACCGCCTTTGTTCACAATAGTGTGCTGCCAGGAGGGCCGTCACACTGGAGAGTATTATCTATAGATAATACCAGGAAACAGCCACGGATTGTATTTAACAGCCGCCGTAATCTTTGTGCAGCAATACAAAATGGAATTATCCGGAAAAAGCTTGTGCGTTTTCTGCGTGACGGGTTCCAGTGGCCGGATGCGGATCAGATAGAGCTGTATGATGATTTTGTGCCGTACAGCTTTACATTTCGCGAAATCAAAAACGGAGAAATAGCATTATCCGGCGGGTTAATCCTGCACCAGCAAGATGATATAGAAAAAGCATTTTATTCTATTCATACGTAAGAAAGGGGAAATTATGGATAAAAGCACAGTGGAAAAGTTTCAGAGAGAAGACCGCCCAGTCTGGTTTTTAGGCAGATGGTCGGAAATGCCTGTAAAGGCGAAGATTAGCAGGATCTGTAATGATGAGCGGGCAGGAGAATATGCAAAGGTAGACTGCATACATGATAACGAGTGCCATGCAGCCGGATCACGCGGCGTGTATTTTGATGACCTGTATTCATCAAAAGAAGATCTTATGAAAGCGATGTTTGACGAAGCAATGAGAAAGACAGCAGAGATCAAAGCATCCATACAAACAAAAGATGACTGCATCCGGTTCATGTTCAGCCATACCGTAAGTTGTGCAGAGGAATATACAGACTGGACTGCCCGCCGAGCAGTTCAGCAGATTGCAAAGGAACGCTGGGGATTAGAGCTTGAATAACCTTAAATGCAGACAGTGGAGGGCAATGCTGCCGCCTGTCACTGTCTGATGCACGTTTAACAGCTAGGAATTGTACATGAATCATACGAAATGGAGGTAAAAATATTTGAAATACTTAATCTTAACATCGGATGATAAGGGCGAAGTCTGGTATAATCTGGATGCAATAGTCAATATTGCCTTTGGTCTTGCTCAAAATCTTCTGACCAAATCAGATATACACGGAAATGACCTGAAACCATTAGAAACAGTTATGGTAATATATTTTAAGGATAAAAACAGCGCAACATACAGCGTATCAGGATGGACAATGTCTTTCGATTGAATAGAAAAAGGAGAGTGATGCATTTATGAAAGAACTGGATGAACAGGGTCGATACAATATTGCACAGGTTACGGCTACAATGACAATCGAGGATATGCCGCCGGATATCCGGACGATTGAAAACCTCAAGAATTTGGCTGTAGGTGCAAAAACGGCAGATCAGATAATCAATGAAATCAAAAAGGAGTACGAGAATGGTTAATACATACTGCTATCCTGATACTGATACACTGATAAACAAGCTAAATATACATAGTCAGCGTAAGCTTCTGGATGCTGAAACTCAGACAGTCTCAATCCGCTTGTACCAGCTCCAGGTGCAGCCAATCTCTGGAAATTTTGATTTTAAGCACCTATGCAGCATTCACAATCATATATTTCAGGATTTGTATGACTGGGCCGGAAAGCCACGTACAGTAGATATTGCCAAGGGCAACAGCCTGTTTTGCCCATCATGGAATATATACGGTTATGCGGATGATGTGTTCCGGAACTTTTACAAAGACTGTAGAAATTCAAGCTCTAGCCGGGAACAGTTTATTAGAGTTTTTTCTACTCACTATGCCGATCTCAATGCCCTGCACCCGTTCAGAGAGGGAAATGGACGCAGCCAGAGAGAATACTGCCGAGAGTTGTGCTTAAAATGCGGATATTTATTTGATTTAACTTATACCTGCCGTGATGAAATGATTCAGGCAAGTATAGAGTCATTGGAAAAAGGCCATAATGCACTGTTAGAAGCCATTTTCCGGAAATGCATTATGCCTTTACATAGTTGATTTCATCCACACTGTATTAAAAATAATAAAGTCTTCCATAAGCAAAGCTGTCTGTATACGGACAGCTTTGCTTTTTTTCTGCCTATTGGCAGAAACGGGTGCAGCTGTAATTAAGTGAAAGATTATAAATTCAGCATAAGCAAACCCAGAAGGAGGACATTATGGCAACAAAACTGGAAAGTTACGTACAGATGGCAGGGGCTACAGCAGCAGATGTAACCAAGAGCATTGAGAAATGGACGGGATTCCTGGCTACGGCTGCACATCTTTACAGGTATTCATTCCCGGATCAGCTGCTCATCCATGCACAGCGTCCGCAAGCAGAGGCATGTGCGTCATTTGAGATATGGAATAAGCGTATGCGCCGCTATGTCAGGCGCGGATCAAGAGGAATTGCATTGGTGAATATGCAGAACGGGCGACCTGGACTGCGTTATGTCTTTGACGTAAAAGACACGGGAAAGAGGAAAGACGCACGTGAGCTGTATTTATGGAAATACAAAGAGGAATACCGGGAATGCATATCATCTGCACTTGAGAAATTTTATGGTACAGCCTGCAATGACGGGATAGCAGTACAGCTTTGTCATATTGCTGCCAGTCTCGCAAAGGATTTTTGGAAAAACTATCAGCAGGACATTATCGCGGAAACAGAGGGAAGCCGGCTGGAAGATCTGGACAGACGCAGCCTGCGTGTGCAATTCTGCCGTATGGCTGCATTCAGCATTACCTATATTCTTTTGCTGCGCTGCGGTTTTGACCCGAACAGATATTTCTTGCCAGATGTATTCCAGGGTATCTCTGATTTTAATACGACACGCATCACAAAAATAATCGGTCATGCGGTCAGTGAGGGCAGCGGAGATGTACTGCATCAGATCGCTATTGCTATTTTCAGTTATGAGCGTGAAAAAAAGGATGAAAAAACCGGGGAAAACTATAAGAAAACGCATGAAAGAACAGAAAACGGGCCAGAAAACCGGAAACAGCCATCTTCATTTACCATTTCTGCTGATAATGGTCCGGAGCAGCCATCAATCCGTGAAATTTATGATAAATACAAGCCAGTCGTGAAAAAGTTTATCCTGGAAGACACACCATATAAAAATGCTTGCCGTAATTCGGATAAAGGGAATGCCATGCTGGAAGGTCTTGCTGCTATGAAACGTGCAGCTCTTATGATTGAAGACCTCGTGTTCATGAAACTTTTTTACGACATTCGTGAGTTTCATGATCAGATGGAGCAGGAAATACTCAGTGAAACCTATATGGAGCTTTCCAGTCCGAAAAACCAGCATCCAGATCTGGAAGAACCGGATCAGGCAGAAAGCATTTCCGAGGAAACAGAGTCCGCTCAGGAAGAATCCATATCAAGCGATGCAGAACAAACCGAAGCTGAAACGGATTACCAGGAATCAGAAACCGGAAATCCGGAACACGCTGAAATTGATTCAGATAACGTTCCTGTATGTCCTGATACTGATTTGTGCAGCCAGGAACAAAAAGAATCAGAGCCAGCACGTCCGGAACTGGAAACAGCTCTGGAAGTTCCTATCGTACAGGAAAAGCCAGTTTCTATAGCATCGAACTATCGTATCATAGATGACCATCTGGGCGAAGGAGGGCCAAAAGACAAGTACACTTATAACATGTATGCGATTATCATGCTAAAGCAAATCGAATCTGAGAATCGTGTTGCTGCTCCAGGGGAACAAGAAATTCTCGCCCATTACGTCGGGTGGGGCGGCATCCCGGATGTATTCGACGCAGAAAAGGCAGGATGGGAAAAAGAATATCAGGAACTCCAGTCATATCTTACACCGAAAGAATATGAATCTGCCAGAGCTTCAGTACTTAATTCCCACTATACAAGCCCTGTAATTATTAAATTTATGTATGAAGCATTAAGCAGCATGGGCTTTACATCAGGAAACATCTTGGAGCCGTCCTGCGGCATTGGCAATTTCTTTGGCTGTCTTCCAGAAGATATGCAAAAATCAAAACTGTATGGCGTAGAAATTGATAATATCAGCGGACGCATCGCCAGGCATCTATATCCTAAAGCCCGCATTATCATCTGCGGATTTGAAAGTACGGATTTTCCTACGAATTTTTTCGACCTTGCGATTGGCAATGTGCCTTTTGGCCAGTATCAGGTCAACGATCAAAAATATAACCGCCTTAACTTTACAATCCATAACTACTTTATAGCAAAATCTCTGGAGCTGGTACGTCCTGGCGGCATTCTTGCATTTGTAACTAGCCGTTACATGATGGATGCAAAAAATACAGAGGTGCGTCAGTATCTGGCAGAGAGAGCCGATCTGCTTGGTGTTGTTAGATTGCCGAGAAATGCTTTCAGGGCAAATGCCGGCACAGATGTTGTATCAGACATCATATTCCTGCAAAAGCGTGATACGCCAGCTCTGGAAATGCCTGTATGGGTACAGACAGAAGAAAATGCAGACGGATTTTCAGTAAACAGCTATTTTCTTGACAATCCCCACATGGTACTGGGTACTCCGGCATCCAGAAGCACACAGTATGGCAAGCCAGAATACACGGTGCTGCCGCTTCTGGATGCAGACCTGGGCGAACAGTTGCGTGAAGCCGTATCACATATTCATGGAAAATATCAAGCTGCTGTACATGAAGATGAAGAAAGCAAGAGCGAAACAGATGTTATCCCTGCTGATCCGATGGTGAAAAACTATTCTTATACAATAGTTAAGGGAGATGTGTATTACAGAGAAAACTCCGTCATGAAACAGATGAATCTAAGTACAACAACCAAATCCCGTGTTGTTGGCATGATTGTACTGCGTGATTGTGTACATCAATTAATCAATCTACAGATGGATGAATGCGTATCAGAAAGTGATATTAAGGCGAAGCAGGAAGAGCTTAACCGTCTTTATGATGCATATATGCGCAAATATGGTCTGATAAATGACAGAGCAAATAGACTGGCATTTGAAAAAGACTCGTCATATTATTTGTTATGTTCTTTGGAAATCTTGGACGATAATGGAAAGCTGAAACGTAAGGCAGATATGTTTACCCGCCGTACCATCAAACAACAAAAATCTGTCACGCATGTAGATACTGCAAGCGAGGCTCTCGTTGTCTCTATCGGCGAATGTGCCCGTGTAGACCTTGCCTTTATGTCACAGCTTACAAGTAAGACAGAATCAGAGCTGATAAAAGACTTGAATGGTGTGATTTATAAAGACCCAGTTAAAGATACCTGGCAGACGGCGGATGAGTACTTGTCTGGAAATGTCCGTGTTAAGCTGCGTCAGGCGGAAGTAGCGGCAGAACAGGACTCGGCATACCAGATTAACGTCGAAGCTCTTGAAAAAGCGCAGCCGAAAGACCTTGACGCATCGGATATCGAGGTGCGAATCGGTGCGACTTGGATCGATAAGTCTTATGTACAGCAATTTATGTACGAAACTCTTAAAACTCCGTTCAATTTACGTAATAAAATCCAAGTTAATTATTCAAAAGCAACAGCTCAGTGGTTTATCAGCAATAAAAACTCAATCCCGTCCAACGACGTAGCAGCCTATACCACGTATGGCACAGAGAGGGCCAACGCCTATAGGATTCTGGAAGAATCGCTTAATCTGCGTGACATAAGAATTTACGACACAATCGAAGATGAAAACGGCAAGGAAAAGCGTGTTTTAAACGCTAAGCAGACCACACTGGCCGCGCAAAAACAGCAGGCGTTACGTGATGCATTTCGCGACTGGATATTTAAAGATCCAGAAAGACGGCAGACGCTGGTCAAACTTTATAACGAGCTGATGAACAGCACCAGGCCGCGCGAATACGACGGTTCCCATATCGTATTCAGCGGCATCAACCCGGCAATCACCCTGCAGCCGCACCAGGTCAATGCGATAGCACACATTCTTTACGGCGGCAACACTCTATTAGCGCACGAAGTTGGTGCGGGGAAGAGCTTCGAGATGGTTGCGGCTGCAATGGAAGCGAAGCGTCTTGGATTGTGCCACAAGTCAATCTTTGTGGTTCCGAATCATCTGACAGAGCAGATGGCATCGGAGTTTTTAAGGCTTTATCCGGCTGCAAATATCCTTGTGACGACCAAAAAGGACTTTGAGACAGCAAATAGAAAGAAGTTCTGTGCCCGCATTGCCACCAGCGATATAGATGCTGTCATTATTGGACATTCGCAGTTTGAACGCATCCCGTTAAGCCGTGAACGTCAGGAAAGTCTGATAAATGAGCAGATCGATGAAATCACGGACGGCATACAGGAAGTGAAAAACAGCGGCGGCGAACGATTTACAGTCAAACAGTTGGAGATTACGAAAAAGAATCTGGAGACGCGCTTGGAAAAGCTGCAGGCAGGACACCGCAAGGATGATGTTGTGACGTTTGAACAGCTTGGGATCGACATGATGTTTGTAGACGAAAGCGACATGTACAAAAACTTGTTCTTATACACAAAAATGCGCAACGTAGCAGGTCTAAGTACAGCAGATGCTCAAAAATCCAGTGATATGTTTGCAAAATGCCGCTATCTGGACGAAATCACTGGCGGACGCGGCACCGTCTTCGCAACCGGAACCCCGATCTCAAACAGCATGACGGAAATGTACAGCATCCAGCGCTATCTGCAGTTTGATAAATTACAGGCAATGGGCATGGGACATTTCGATTGCTGGGCATCGAGATTTGGCGAGACAGTCACAGCTCTTGAACTGGCTCCAGAGGGAACCGGATACAGGGCACGGACACGCTTTGCCAAGTTTTTTAACCTACCAGAACTCATGCAGATGTTTCGCGAAATTGCAGACATCAAGACAGCAGATCAGCTTAATCTGCCAGTACCAGAAGTGGAATATCATACCATCGTGTCACAGCCTACGCAGCACCAAAAAGCAATGGTCAAAGAGCTTTCCAAGCGGGCGGAACGTGTACATAACGGTATCGACCCACATATTGATAATATGTTGCGCATCACATCGGATGGCCGTAAATTGGGCTTAGATCAGCGGCTTATCAATCCGATGCTGCCAGATGAACCGGGAACCAAAGTTAATATGTGCGTTGCAAATGTCCTGCAACAATGGCGCGACGGTGATGTAGAAAAACTAACCCAGTTAATCTTTTGCGACGTTTCGACACCATCCGGATCTGGAAAACAGACCAATCCTGATGCTGATTCCCAATTTACCAATATTTACGATGACATTAAACGAAAACTTATCATCGGCGGTATGGCTCCGGAACAAATCGCTTTCATACATAGTGCAAAGAGTGACGCACAAAAGAAAGAGCTGTTCGCCAAAGTTCGTTCCGGTCAGGTGCGCGTCCTGATTGGCTCAACCCAAAAGATGGGTGCAGGCACAAATATCCAAGATCGGCTGATTGCATTACACGATTTAGATTGCCCGTGGCGCCCACGTGACCTAATTCAGCGGGCTGGCCGAATCGTCAGGAGAGGAAACCAGAATCCGAAAGTGCATATTTATCGATATGTTACGGAAAGTACATTTGACGCATATCTTTGGCAGACGATCGAGGCCAAACAGAAGTTCATCAGCCAGATTATGACCAGCAAATCTCCGGTACGTTCTTGTGAAGATGTAGACGAAACGGTGCTGTCCTTTGCCGAGATAAAAGCTCTCTGCGCCGGCGACCCGCGTATCAAAGAACGTATGGATCTCGATCTTGAAGTCTCGAAGTTGAAAATCATGAAAGCTGATTATCAGAGCAAACATTATCAAATGGAAGATGATGTATTAAAGAATTATCCGGAACAAATCAAAGAGACACAAGGCTATATTAATGGAATAGAGACTGACATCCAGATTTTAAAGCGGCATCTGTGTCCGGACGGTAATTTTGCAGGCATGGTTATCAACGGTATGACCTATACGGACAAAGAAAAAGCTGGAACTGCACTGATTGATGCTTGTCAGGATATATCCAGCACAGATCCGGTGGAAATCGGCAGCTACCTGGGATTTTCGTTGTCTGTGAAATTCAGCGGATTCGTACATAAAATCATCATCAAAGGTGCTGTATCTTATCAGGTTGAGATGGGCGACGATATATACGGCAATATTACACGAATTAACAACGCATTGGGAAAGATAGAAGACCAGCTTGGAGCGTACAAAACAAAACTCGAAAACCTGCAACAGCAGATGGACGCTGCTAAAGCTGAGATTAACAAGCCATTCCAATATGAAAACGAGCTAAAAGAAAAGTCTGCACGTCTGGCGGAGCTGGATGCACAGCTTGACATCGGCGCACCAGAGCCACAGACAGCAGCGTAGCACCAGTATTAAAAGGCCCCTGCGGGGGCCGGGTGCTGTTTTGAAAACATAGTTAACTGGCTGGCAGCCAGAATTTTACATAAATGGAGGGCTTACATGGAAAGAAAATTAAAAGTATTAAAAGCTGTGTTATTGCTGCGCAGGTTTAACAGGCATGAAACAAAAGAGAAGCAGATTGAAATGGCTGATAAATATTATTCAGACCGGGAAATCGACGAATGGATAGAATATTTGAAAAATCCGGAACCGGAGCCTGAATTTGAAGAAGAACCGGAATGTATTGATCTGGAAGAACGATATACGCCATCCTGTACGGCACACGATTATTCCCCGTCAAATCCCTGGGATGCTCCGGGCATGTGTATCAGCGACTTTATTTAACATGTAAGCATCAAGAAATATTGCCATCATATTATGAGGAGGTTATCGTATGAGCAATTCAAGAATAAGCGGGCTTGAGCTGTTTCAAATGCCGTTCAGCAGCCATAGTGTCTCCAGACATCAGGATGCCGGACGGCAGCAGCAGCCGGCAGCAGCATCGACAAAAGCTCCGCAGCAATCCAGATGCCAGACAGCAGTACAGCATCCAGCGGTACATAAACCGAATATTACACCACCAAAACGTAACGCAGACGAAATCAAAAATGCAATGCCAGCAGCCGATGCAAAAACGCCGGTCTTGGAAAAGGCTGGCAAAACGCAGACAGATTCAACAACAAAACAGCCATCTGCTGCAAAGCCAGAAGAACCGCCAGAAGCAAAGCAAAAAGAGATGGTATTGGATATGTCCTCTGGATCAATGGCTTCTGGCAGCGATAAATCCGGAAATGCAGATGACGCAGCCAGGCGTAAAGCACACGAAGCAGCCGAAGCAAAGCGTAAGGCGGAATGGGATGCCACGCAGAAAGCTAAAAAACAGAAAGAAGCAGAAGCATTACAGAAACTGCAGTCTATGAGTGATGATGAAGCTGTAGCAGCATCTACCAGGCGTATCAGTACGGATGTGGAGCGGATTACGCGAAGAAACATGAAAGAATGCGTTGCAGAACACGTTCAGGGATTATGCCGTAAAGACCCTGCATTTGCGCGTCTCACCATGCATCCGCATAAAAGTATGTCACATTGCTTTCTATACATAAACCGTAAAGCCAAAGAATTTATTCTGCAAGAAATGAAAGAAAACGGCATACCAAAAGACAGCAACGGATACGGCAGCGATGTTCCGGACGGCATGGTTTACCAGTGGGCGGAAGACTACTTTCATGATGCGGATGCACCGGAAGACACAGAAAAAGAGGAAAAATTCGTACCGAAACCATATACAGGTACTGTGCAAAAGAATAAAAATTCTGCATCACTGAAAAATTCTTCTAAGAAAAAAGAAGAAAAGCTATCAGAGCCAGGAACTTATGAACAGATGAGTTTTGTATAGGAGGTGCCAGAAATGTTGAATAAGAGGGAATGCCGAAAGTTTTTTCATCAGTATCCAAAATTGAATCCACGCAGCGGGATCATGAATGCCAGCCAGGTTGATTTTATTGTCCGCGCTGCAGTGAAAGTTATTAACAGGCATAAGACACTGGTTCTCTGGCTCTATTCCCGTGATCAGGCATCACAGGGGGATGTACGTCCATGCATGGCTGTATTCCAGATCAGGGATGACTTTTTAACACTGGCGCATAGGGATGACGGCAGTACGGTATGGCGCTCGGCTTCGTTCAGCCGCCTGAACAGCAGCTGGGATTTCAGCAGCAGGTGTGCATTCTATTCTGCCGGCGACAGTGCGTGTTTCCATAAATATTTCAAAAGCAGGTTTGAATCCGGATTTATGCCGCTGCTCAATTTGCAAAATGCAATACAGAAAAGCCGCAGGCGTGAGCGTCAAATCAGGAAAGAAAAATGCATTATCAGCCGCATGTCCTGTATAGCAGCTTTGCCGCGCGGCCTGAAAGGATGGATAAATAAATCCGTCATGCCTGGCTACTTCTTTTACGATTATAAACGCGGCGGCAGAGACGTACCCGGTGTCTGTTCGGCGTGTGGACGAGAAATCAAGTTTTCCGGAGTAAAACAGGGGAAAAAGTTTAGATGCCCGCATTGCCGGAAAGAGATTATCGCAAAACCGCGCAGCCGGCGCAGCAAACATATGTATGACAGGAATACCTGCCAGGTTATACAGCGTATAAGTGACAACGAGCTGGTTATCCGTATCATAAAGATTTATTACAGCTATAATGATTCTGACACGCCGGAGATAAACATCTACGAGAATGCCCGACATTTTATACATCAGGACGCAGAAAGCGGGCAGGTCCAGATTGAAAGCTATTATTATACATACCACAGCGGCATCCTTACAGACTGGAAAGAGGGCGAACGTCCGCGCAGCAGCATGTTTTATGAGGGCTTTGAGTCAGAAGCATCAGGTCATTTATATACAAAAAATCTGCCGGATGCACTTGCCGGCACGCCCTGGCAGTACTGCCCAATTACTGAATATTATAACCATTTCCGCAGGCCGCTCTTAGCCCCGCGTTATCTAATCGTATACCTTTATCATCCCGCACTGGAGCATCTCATTAAAACAGGATTTTATTCTATTGTGGAAAGCCTGTTTTGCGGATATACAGATAACTGCCTGGATGAATCCCAGCACCGCACACACCGGATACTTGGTATTGCTGCAGAAGACGTGGACTTTCTGCGCGGTCATGATCCCGACATGACGCTGCTAAAGATATATCAGGGGTACACAGGGCTGAAAAAGCGGCGGGAACTATTAACCTGGCAGATCCGGAATGATGCCAGCAATGATGTTCTGCCTATACTGCAGCATATGACCCCGCATAAAGCCATGCGTTATCTTGATGCACAGTTTGGTTTTCTCCGTTTCCGCAAAACAAAATACGGTGGGCAGCGTTACAAAACTATGCAGGATCTTGTTACGGAATACCGAGATTATCTGGATATCTGTAAAAAACTTGAATATGACCTCAAAAATAGTTTTGTTAAATATCCAAAGGATTTGCAAAAAGCGCATGATAAAGCAGCAAAACGATTAAAACATAAAATAGATGCAAAAGTGAAACGTGATTTTGCTGCCGTATACAAAAATATTTCCGGACAATATGACTTTGAAATATCCGGCATGAAGATTGTATATCCGAAAATATCAGATGATATTATCCGGGAAGGACATGCGCTGCATCATTGCGTAGGCAGTTACACAGGCCGCATAATCAGGGGAGAATGTGTGGTACTGTTTCTGCGCCAATGCTGCGACCTGGAAAAGTCGTTTTATACGATTGAGATTCAGGGAAACAGAGTTATTCAGGTACGTGGTATAGGAAACTGTGTTGCAACACCAGACGTAGAAAAATTTATCAAATCCTGGAAGCAGCGGGTGCTTGACCGGATTAATATTGCAGCATAAAATTTAAAGAAAGGTGTAATTCAGTATGACAAAAATAACATTTGAGACGGACGAGGCAGACAGCTCACGTATGATCAACCTGGATGATATTCTGGCAATGCTGATTGATAAGGATGCGGAAAGTCAGGATAAATCGTATTTTGATTTCATCAAAACGCATGACAGTAGTATACTGACGCAGATAAAAAAGTATACTCTGGAAGTAAAAGACAGGGATTTTTCAAAACTTGATGAAGTCCAGACAGAATTCATGATAGAAGAATTGGCGATAGATCTTACAGACACTATTACCAGAGCGAATTTTGCATACCTAAAGAGTGGGATGAAACTTGGTGTAAGGATGCTGTTCGAGCTTATGGCTTGATTACCCTGAATTGTCTGCCATACATACACAATAAAGGTTCTGCAGCTTGAAATTGTCTGAATATTTTGAGCAGTACCGCGCCGATCCAGCTGGCACGGAATCAAATATTCAGACAATTTTGCAAAATAAAGAGCAGTATAAGCATATCATAAAAGCTGGTTTCTGTATGAATCAGGCAGCTTTTATGATATAATGCATATTAGCCATAGAATGTAAACACTAAAGTATACCGAAAGGGGATGAAGAAACTGGGAAAAATAGATACTATAACAAAAGAATATATGAAAGATCCGGTAATCTTTGCCGATATGTTTAATAAATTTTTATATCATGGCAAGCAGGTAATCAGGCCAGAATCTTTAATAGAAATGGACTCCACAGAGATTGTCGTGCCATACGGAGAGGGAAAAGCAGGCGTGCCAGCACAGAAATACAGGGACGTATTAAAGCTGATGATGACGGACGGTAATATCGCATACTGTATTTTAGGATGTGAAGATCAGGGTGCCATACATTATGCCATGCCGGTAAAAAATATGCTTTATGATTCCATGCAGTTCGCACGCCAGGTTACAAAGGCTGCAAAGTCGCACAGGCAGGAAAAAGAGCATAAGCCGACATCCGACGAATTTCTGAGCGGCTTCTACAAAACGGACAGGCTGATTCCCGTTGTGACACTGGTAATCTACTGGGGGCCGGACAGATGGGATGGGCCATTAACATTAAAAGAGATGTATGCAGAAGCGGATGATGCCGTTATGCAGTATGTGCCAGATTATAAGATAAATCTGATTGCACCGGAACAGATGACAGACAATGAAATTAAAGAGTTTAAGACCAGCCTGAAAGAAGTTATGCTGTATATCAAATACTCAAAGGATAAAAATAAGCTGCTGGAAATAGCCCAGGAAGATCCGGATTTCCTGAGCATGGACAGACAGGCAGCAGAAGTCATTAATACAGTGACAAATTCTAAGTTAAAATATCCGGAAGGAAAGGAGACGATAAATATGTGTCTGGCAATAGAAGAAATGCGTATGGACAGTAAACGTGAGGGTGAAATAAAAGGTGCTGTTGAAACCTGTAAAAATTTTAACATGACATTAGAGAAAACGATTCAGTATATTTCAGATCATTTTGATGTTTCATTACAGCAGGCCGAAGACGAAGTAAAAAAATACTGGAAGTAGCAGCTATAGAAACCGTACCCGTACAGCCACAGAAAAGGCTCTCTGGTACGGTTTTTTTGTATCCGTATCTGTATTCTTTACAGAAAAAAGAAAGGAAGTTATTATGGCAGTACGTTCCAATACATATGAAAAAGCCGTGAGATATTTGGAAAGAATTTATAACCTGGTCAATCAGGAATACTTTAACGGAGAGCTGGAAGAAATCACACTGACAATACAGGAAAGCGTCAGATCTTTCGGGCATGTGTCAGCAGATAATACATGGTTTACGGATAAAAAATCTATGAAGGAGCTGAACATATCTGCCAATTATCTGAAACGCAGCATATCAGAAATCGTAACAACACTGGTCCACGAATGCAGCCATATATGGAATATGCAGCATGGCATAAAGGATACAAGCAATGGTTATGTATACCATAATAAAAGATTTAAAAAGACAGCAGAAGAAATCGGAAAAATAATCGTTGAGCGGCACAGCACATATGGCTGGTCCGTCAGCAGCCCGTCACAGGAAACACTTGATTTCTGTAAGAGGCACAGTCTGGAGGATATTCAGATCTGGAGGATGGACAAAGTTCCGGACGGGGAGCCGGATGCTGGTCCGCCAGTATCTAAAACCAAAAAGCCTTCCAGTACACGAAAATACTTATGTCCGTGCTGCGGCAGTTCATTCCGTGCTACAAAGAAAATAAATGTGTTATGCATGGAATGCAGTGAAAAATTTATTGAATCTGAATAAATAATAACTGCGTCAGGCGGAACCGTTTTGTATTGAAAAATTAAATATACACTTTTAATTTTCTGCAATCCTAAAAAATATTCTAAAAAAACGGATTCTGGTTTTGTATAATTTATGGATGAAAATACAATCTGTTTCAGACGCTTTATTTTGCGTTTTCAGGCGCTTTTTAATCATTCCATGCCCATTCCGTCTTGCATAAAACCGTGCCTTCCTACCAGTCCTGCGCGGCCTGGAGGGCATGTTTTTCGGTGTGTAAAGGCAGGAAACATCAGGGCTTCGCCCTGATACTCTGCAAGGGGGATATTCCCCCTTGACCCCCTTTTCTCCATCTGCTTTCCCTTTTGCACGCTTTATATTGCTGCATCTGTTTATATCCATTACACTTAAAATATGCCCTGCGGGCACGGGTGATGAATTAAATGTTATATCAGGGGAGATTATTATGGGAAAATTTATTGAATTGTTTGGCGAAAAAACCTATCTAAAATCATGGCAGGAAAAGCTGGCAGAGATACATGAACAACATAATAAACTTGGAATGCCGGAACATATAATGTCACTTAGAAAAACTCCGGAAGAGATGGCTGCAATCGATGCAAAACATAATGCTCGTTTTAAGGGGGCTAAAGACAGGCTTGCCTATTACCGTTCACATGGATTATCAAATTGTTCTGACTATCCGGGCGGGGATGAAGCATTTGAACGGGATGTGTTATCTGGTGATAAACGGGAAGAATGTATGGTTTTTTCGTTTAACATGAAATCAGAGGACGATTATATCTGTAAATGCTTGAAAAATGGACGTTTTGTTCCTGAAATGGATTTTGTCAGTATATTTAGGGTGCATCCGAAAATTTATGATATTTGTGTGCATATTTTTCCTGTATTGTATGAAGTTTCGATTACCTATCATCCGTTTGTAGATAATGATCCGTGGTTGCCAAATTCTAATTATTATCGCAAACGGGCAGAAAATTAAAATACGAAAAAATTAAAAAATGCCCTGCGGGCACGGGTGTACTGGCAGTTCATAAGAAAGGAGGCCACAGTAACCATGCATGACCAGATCATAAGGAAGTTATATCACTGCATACTTTGCGATAACGGGGAAACAGAAAAAATCAGCAGCGGGACAAAAGAAGCTGTTGACCAGATTTTAAACGATCTTGACTGCCAGGATAACGTAAAACTCCATGACGGAATATACCTGGCTGCATCCGCTGCAGAAGAAAACGGCTTTGTCAACGGTTTTATAAGTGCTTTCCGGCTGCTTAAAGAATGTACTGGCAGATAGAGGGTTACAAAAGGGATGAACGGCAAACACCGCAATGTTTTACCGTTCATCCTTTATTTTGGTTCCTCTGTCCGCTTAAACAAATCCCCCACCGGACATTCCAGTATCCGGCACAGCGCATCCAGGTTCTCAAACCGTATTGATTTTGTTTCATCCGACACCATGCGGTTAAAATTCTGGTAGCTTAAATCCATCTGCTTATACAGCCAGTATTTCGTATGACCCCGTTCTTCCAGAATTTCCAGTATCCGTAGCTTTACCATCTGCATCTCCTTTTTGTGCCATTATAAAGGAAATCCTATCCTTGCATGAATGATGTATAAATGATATAATGTATACATTATCTGATGTATACATTATATATGGAGGGCAGAACATATTATTTATGGTAGCTGACAGGATTAAGGTGCTGCGGGAGTCGCATGGACTGACACAGTCAGATGTTGCGGAACGGATCGGCATTTCGCGCAGCAGCGTAAACGCTTGGGAGATGGGCATTTCCACGCCGTCCACCACGTATATTGTTGCGCTGGCACGGCTTTTTAAAGTATCTACGGATTATCTGCTGGGAATTGATCATGAGATAGTACTGGATATTTCCGGACTGGACAGTGAAAGCGTGCAGGTCTTAAACCGGATGGTGCAGTTTATGAGGCATAGGCAAAAATAATATTCATATGGGATTGAAATATAGTATCTATAAGTGTTATATTTTAATTAGGATTATGACCCAATATTTACGTCCACTTTTTGCCCACACCCTGAATCTGGGCAAAACAGGGACACTTTACATCCCAATCAGGCTCCTGTTTCGTGCCAGTACGGTTGCATATATTCGAATCTTTATAACCTGCAATACGGCTCATAAACCAATCAATATATCAAACTTGACAAAAAATAGAAAAGATACTAAAATATTAAATCTAAAGTTAAGAAATATATATCGAAACATCAACAAATACTTATAATAAGAAACAAGAAATAGCCACAAACACAAATAACAAACCGATACGGAATCTTAACGGAACATACAAAGAAATAAGACCATCAAGAAATAGGACGATCATACGCTTCACTTTATTGCAAACGGGTTCCAACTTGAAAATGCTTTACAACAAAGCATAAAAATCAAGAAATAAAAGAACCTAAAACGAATAAATCGCTTTTGAAAGGAGCAAACAATCATGAAATTGAAATTAAATGCAAAGAAAATCGTTACACTGGTACTTACCGCAGCTATTGCACTGTCTGGTGCCTTAACCAGTCCCATCACTGCCGATGCAGTAGTCTTTAATCCGGACGGCCCAAAAAGCCCGAATCTCCAGAATATCTACGATATCGAAAACACTACGGTCACAATGAAAGTCGGTGATACAAAAGGTTTTGAACTCATGAAACATTACGACGGTTATTCCATCGACGATACAGCCGACTACGACTGGACAACATCTGATGCATCTGTCGTAAGCCTGACCAAGACCTATCGGCCTACCAATCCAAATGAAGTGTTTTTCTTCACACTCCGGGCTGAAAAGACGGGTACGGCTACCATCACTGGTACAGGTCTGGTAACAGGAAAAACCATCTCATTTACCGTTACAGTAAAAGGTGCAAGTGCAAAGCAGAAGTCATGCAAGCATAGCTGGAAAACTACAAAGAAAGCGACTTGTCTACGTTCAGGCGTAAAAACCTGCAAAAAATGCAAGCTGACCAAGACCATCGCAAAGAAGCAGCACAAGTGGAACACATACGATACCACCGTAACGAAGTACGATGAATACGAAATCTTCTTCTGTAACGGATGTACGCACGAAGACCCTGCTGTAAAATATGAACATGACTTTGCAAAAGAATTCGATGTCTGCGACAAGCCATGTTTCATGGAATTCAGTTCACGCGACTATGGCGGGCCACAGGAAGCATGTGACGCACTTAAGGATCATGCTGCTAACAGCGGTCACTCCATCTCTGTATGTTCCTATCCGGCTTACGATAATCCGCACAAAGAAACGATTACCGTTACAGAGTGCAAGAACTGTCTTCTGACACCAGAAGAAGCTGCAAAATACTAAGAAATATAAAACAAACCGTTATCCTAAGACGATGTTGATGCGTCTGGGATACGGTTTGTTTTTTGTTTGCTGGCAGATATGTACGCACATATCTATTCTATTTTCTTATTGCAATACGTATTTATACATGATATAATAGCAACATACTACTAAAAACTCATATGTACAAAAAGTACGAAAATAAACCTACCTGACGACCAAGTATACACAAATACAAGATGGGTTTATTTTATTATTTTCACTTCATAATTTTCTGAATCATGATATTCCATCTCGATTTTTAATCTCGTGTTTTCATCAAGATGATACTTCTTTGCAACTCGAATCATCATCATTCGCTCATATTGAGAATGTAACTTATCCCTGCATTCTGTAATAATGTTCTCTGCCTGTTCTTTCGTATCACAATGCTGCACCAAAGAATATCCGAATCCAAATGCAGGTGCCTTACTGTTATGAAAATCAGAAATAATAATATCATACGGAGCGATAGATTCTTGAAATACAACATCCCAGTTAGTAGAAGAATCACAAGCCATCATAATAGCCATTTTTTCGTTTGATAACTCAAAATGCTTTCCTTCTGAATTTATGATAAAAATTGATACTTTATTTGCCATGACCTATCACCCCATTTATTTATATCTCACCTTTATAACAAACCTGTCTCGACAAGACGTCTCCTTATACGATTCTCTTTTACCTCAAAATACACCGCAAGTGTTGGTATAGCGAACCGTTCATCAAATTCTACGGATTTCATCACTTTTGCATACGCTGCCACAAATTCATCTGCAGGCATAAGAAGTTCAGCAGCAAATCTGTCTGCACGGTCTTCCTTCATGTCTCCGGCACCATGATTTTCTTTTGTATATGCTTGTGCAAACAGTCTTTTTGGATTCTTTTCCAAAGAACTGCCAATATAGTCCATTAAATAATGACCAAGTTCATGCGCAATGATAAACCGCTGGTGAGCAAAGTTCTCATTTTTTCTCACAATAATAATTTTATCATGTCCGTATAATTTTTTCGTTGTACCACCCACATATATATTTCCAACAGCATTATCCGGTATTGTTTCCTGTACATATACTTTGAAACCAAAACATTCAGCAATCGTTTTTACAGGTATAGAATGCTCGTGACTATTCCATCCACCCGCACGCAAAACATACTATAATACAAGCATCTTATAAACGAGTGCGTCAAAAAAAGAAAGGAGAACCAGATTATGCTCCAGTTAAAAGACAAAAATAATATGTCATGTGGTTTGGATATTGGCTATGAAATCTGCAATGCACAAAGCCAATTATTTCTATATGCTATCAGAAAAGACTATGATGATGAAGATTTTATAAAAAAATATATGACATCAGATTTTTGCAATCATAAAATGGATGCTTCATACAACCGTTTCCAGCTTATGAATCCCGCCTACATCATGTCTTATCTTCTCGACGAAATTACACCAGAAAAAAACGATAGACACTATGATGAAAATACGATTGAATGGATCGGCTGGATGTATCGGTACACACAATTAAGACTTGAAATTCCGAGCAAACAAATATACGAAACACTGCCGTTAAATGATATGTTATGCTATTACAAAGGAATGCGCACAGAAGATGCAGAATACTTCATAGAACGCATCCAGAAAAAATTTAAATAATCATATCTTATCACATACTCCTCAGACCTCGTAGCAGACCCATACAGACATTTTAAACGTCCTAGCCTAAAATCATAGCCTAAACGGATTCATGCTCTTAAATCGCACATTAGAGCGTTATATGATTATATAAAAAAGCAGACTGCAACGAATGCTTCTTAATCAAACTACATTTGCGTGATTTTATAATACATTACCAATCAATGCTGCCCTTACATAAGCTGCTTTGCTATACAGAGAGCACGCAAGCGTGCCGGGATAAGGCGCGAAAATACAAAGTACGCAAATTATTAGGGGGATAACCACATGATAGATAAAATAAAAAATGAACTGCGCAGAAGGCTTGAGGCCAGCGAAGACGGAATGATAGAGATTAAAATGCGTAAAAGCGGGGATGTAGTCATCATTACTGCAAGCAGGGCTGCAGCTGACCCGTTATGCATATTTCAAATAAAAAGCTTTAAGCTGCAGGCCGTCTATGCACTTGGCTATTATGAGTTGGCAATGGAAATTGCTGATTACGACCAGACAGTAGAAAAACAGCAAAACTTAATCCTGGATCTCTACAATTTCGAACGTGAAAAACTTGATAGCTGCATAACAATAAACCACCCACCTGAAAGGAAAAAACATATGGCATACGACAAAAAACAGGACGAAGAAAAAGAAATTGAGGAAAAAGCGAATGAACTCAGACGGCTGCTGAAAGACCCTAATGTAATGCATGAGATCTTAAAAGGCGCCTACATACCAGCCGGCCGGTCAACTGCAAATATGCTTGACGATGTCCTGCAAGACACAGATATGTTCGGAGATTCAAAAGACGAAGCATGAGACAGTTTTTGAAAACCATTCCCGTAAACAGTTAATGGCTGTCCGGGAATGGTTTTATTTTTAAAAAATTTAAAAAAATACTTGACAAAACATTTTTTCAAATTTTACTTGACAAACCGTTTTTATCATCTATTTTCAAATTTTTTATAGAATTTTTCATATATAATATGGTCAACTACTAAATAAGCAACTGGTTCTGCGACAGTTTTATCATTCTCATTAATAAGCCGGAGTTCAGTCAGTTTTCTCTTTATGAATTGATAAACGGTATTCTTTCCGTTTCGTCCCTTTGTCCGCTGTTCGATTACTGGATATGTATCTATTGCATATCGCATAATCTCTTTTACACTTAAAAATCTTATCTCTTTTCTTTTTTTTGACATTTTAAAATTCCTTTCTTAATATATTTTTTCTCTCTTTTCTCTCTCTTTTTTTCTTTACAGAATATTTTTTTATCTCTTTTTTCTCTACAGAATATTTTTTCTCTCTTTTTTTCTTTAAAGAATATATTTCTTCTCTCTTTTCCATAGTTTTTTTGATAAATATGAGTCATTTTGAATGTAAAAACCTACACGTTATAAATATCACATTTTAGCACAAAAATGTTATAATTTCAAGCATTTAAAATCAAAATTTTGTCACGTATAATAAAAATAAGCAAACATAAATCAATTATTTTTCAAAAAATTACAATTAGGAAAGGTGTGATTATATATGACAGCTACGGATGTTAGCTGCAGGTTTTTAACGCAGTTAAAAAACGCTGCATCGCAGTATGCCTTACACGGCGAACCGCAGCCTCTGATTGATTTAATTTGTCAGGTGCAACATGAATCATATGCAGACGGATACAGCCATGCTATCGACGTATTGCAAGATTATCAACAATTAAATAAAGGAGAAAGAAATTATGAGTGAGATTAACAACTACATGTCAGATGATTTCGATACAAATATCGACCTGACATTTCCGAACAGCCGGAGCCTGGCATTAATGTCGATCACACGTGCATTCATCCGGCATAACACACTGGATGCCCACAGCCAGCCGGAGGAAGTATCCGATCAAGTTGTAGGCATGATGAGACATATGTTCTGCAACTATAACGCAACAGCACCAACAGGCGCAAAAATAACAGTTCCAACGGATTTAACACCTGCAACTATTGCGGAATTAATGTTAGCAATGTATGACTTAAAAACCATTAACTGCGCCGGCACTAACTCCGAAAGAGAATATGATATCCTGGGAATATATCAGGAAGACGGGCCAAACAAAGGAATCTACATATCAGATGAAATTGAAATTCACAAACTGATAGATAGATTCAACTCAGAACTTAATGATTACGAAATAAAGCAAACAGTTAATATATTACGACAAGAAGCAGAACGTGTGGAACGATGCAGCGATCCGGATTTAATTGCCATCAATAATGGTATTTTTAATTATAAAACCAAAACTGTAGAACCATTCCGACCAGACTTAGTTTTTACAGCCAAGTGTAGAGTAGATTATAATCCGGCAGCAAAGAATGTTACAATTCATAATGCATCCGATAATACGGACTGGAATGTGGAAGACTGGATTTTAGAGTTATTCGACGATAAAGATATTGCTGAATGCATCTGGCAGATCATGGGAGCTGTCATTAGACCAAACGTTCGATGGAGAAAAGCTGCATGGTTTGTATCCGAAAAAGGCAATAACGGAAAAGGTACACTCTGCCAGTTAATGCGAAATCTCGCCGGAAATCAGTCATGCGTAGCAATCCAGTTGTCTGATTTTGGGAAAGATTTTATGTTAGAGCCACTCGTCCACGCGACATCTATTATCACGGATGAAAACGACGTTGGAACCTACATCGACAAAGCTGCTAATCTGAAAGCAATCATTACCAATGATGTTGTCCAGGTTAACCGCAAGTTTAAAACACCAATCGCCTATCAGTTCCGCGGATTTATGGTACAGTGTGTGAACGAAATGCCAAGAACAAAGGATAAATCCGAAAGCTTTTACCGGCGGCAGTTGTTTATTCCATTTACAAAATGCTACACAGGAAAAGAAAGAAAATACATCAAGGACGACTATTTAAACCGTCCGGAAGTATTGGAATATGTACTGTACCGGATTCTTAATATGAACTACTATGAGATTATGGAACCAGAGGCTTGTAAGACGGCATTAAACGAATACAAAACGTATAACGATCCGGTCAGAGATTTCCTGCAGGAAATCATGGGCAGAGCACGCTGGGGATGTTACCCATCGCAGTTATTATACGAAATGTATAAAGGTTGGTCAAAAGCCAACAATCCAAATGGATCTGTTCAGGGCCGGAATACGTTTTTAAACGATGTAAAGCAATTCATTTCATCCACTGACGGCTGGTATTTTGTTGATTCAAATAATCCAAAGAGGGTATCTGGACGCATGGATGGTGATGAACCTTTAATTGATGAATATAACTGCGAAGCATGGATGGCAGACACAAAAACGTGTGATGGCAGGATTCGGATTAACAGCAAAAAGAAAAAGGAAAGAATAGGAGGTATCTTTCGAGATGATTGTGGATCTGACGATGATACAGGTTCCAATGATGATAGTAATAACTGATATACATAGCCATAAATATCCATTAGGTGTAATAATACGCCTAATGGATATTTTTCATTATGTTACACTTATTGCTGCCAATGTTACACTTAAAATTAAGAATACTGACAGCAAGAATACATATGGTTATTGGCTTTTACGGCATTTGTCAGTATTTACAGTATTTTATTTTAATTAATTT
>ERZ778516.647-NODE-647-length-28635-cov-5.999755_pt1 | contig 28635 bp, 25 predicted proteins | sample MGYA00510342_ERZ778516 | MGnify/ENA primary metagenome ERZ778516 (study PRJEB29527, sample SAMN07138961) | mouse gut metagenome | material: feces | host: mouse | place: China:Nanjing | collected 2016-01-25 ... | reverse complement strand
TAATCGATAAAATCAAAATGTTAAAAAATCGGGGACACAGACCATGGCGTCCCCGATTGGATTCTGAAAAATTCAGATTTGATTCAAAATAACTTGACCTTAATTAAAACTACTTTATTACCTTACTTTATTACCTTAAAGACTGTATTGCCTGATTTTATTATGTATAGACCGTTTGCGAATGAACTGATGTCAATGGTGTCTTCCGATGTGGCGGCAACGGCTGCTCCGTGGACGGTGTAGACCGAGATTCCTTCAGTAGCACCTTTGACGGTGTAGATGCCGTTTCCTGTTTTTACGAGGCTGAGTGCGTCTGCGGTTTCTTCAAGAGTGGTGATTACGCCGGTGGGAAGCGAAGGTATCTCGCTCTCCGTGATGGCATATGCTCCCGGCATCATTCCTGCGGTGCGCTCTTTGCCGTTCTGGTCTTTGGCAATGGCAAGACCTGCGGGAAGTCCCCAGCCTTTAACGGCGGTCTCGATCTGTGAGCCTGATGCTCCGGCAAAGTATTTCACAGGAACAATGACATTGTCGCTGTTGACAGTGTTTTCTCCGAATATAGAAGCATATGTGCAGTCAGCACCAGTCTTGTCGGAATCAAGCCAGTTTATTTTCTTGGGCGCTTCGGTGTTTGCGTCCGTTACTTTGCCGATGTAATTATAACCGCCCGATACGAAAGAGAAATCTTTTTCGCTGGTTACGTCGTTGAAATATATGTCAGCTGTTTTATCGTCATTGGAAACGATGATTGAATTTACAATGCTCATGTTGGCACCTTGTGTGGTGGTTATCTGACCGTCGGGGTTCTCTCCCGTAACAGTGTTGCCCGCTATGGTTGAGTTGATGATTCTCAGTGCTCCGGGGTAGTTGACGCGGTTTGAATATATTGCGGCTCCGCTTGCGGCCTTGTTTCCTGCGAACGTTGTGTTGACAATATTGAGGCTGATGCCGTGTGCCATAAATATCGCTCCTCCGAAATCATGGTAGTTGGTGTTGTTTTTGAACACACATCCGTCAAAAGTGGTGATTCCCTTGATGCCGTCGGCGCGAAGCCGGACTGCTCCCCCCCTGTAGTTTGCTGAGTTGTCTCGGAATACGCAATTGGTGAATTTGACGGTGCTGCGATGGCATTGTGCCGCCGGCCCTCCTTTTTCTCCCTGAGCCCAATTGCCATAGAAGTTGCAGTTTGTCACCGTGACAAAACCGCTGTTGTTGATGTAAAGTGCTCCGACTCCCGGCACGCCTGCGTCCCCGGTGTCGTTTGTGGGGTCATCTTTTATATTGGTGTAGACGTTGGTGAAGTCAATGTTGTTGATTACAACGGGACGAGTCTCGTCCCCCGTGGTGGTATTGGTCTGGAACCTCATGAGTCTCTGGAGATCACCGTTGGAAGCGTAACCGTCATTGTTTATGTCGCCAGAGAGAATGGTTCTTCCCTCTGTGCTTCCATTAACTGTGGCAAAGGTTGCTTTTTTGAAAATGATGCATGCGCTGGGTTTGTATGTTCCGGCGGCAAGTTCGTAGACATCGCCGTCGACGTTTTTAAGAGCCTGCTCGCGGAATTCTTCTACGCCGAAAGCGTTTTCCGGGGTCAAGCCGTCTTTGTTGCCGGCTCCCTGGGGAGTCACATAGTAGGTTGTCGCGAATGCCGGCGCAACGGCGAAGGCACCGAATGAGAGAAGTAAATTTTTCAGTCTCATAGTAGAAATGATTTTAAGTTATTATTTGTTGTTTTTGTTTTTCGGTTGTCTGTTTCCATCGAATCCTTGATGACCGGAATTCATATGCCTCTACTATATATGTCGCATCTCAAAAAAAAATCTATAGGTCGAAATGCGATTTTTTTTGAAAAAAATTTCTTCCCTAACAAGGCAGGTTGCCTTTATGGAGGTGTAAAACGTTGGCAGTGTGAGTTTTCGCAAGCTCACACTGCCATGTAAATGATTTCTAACGATTAGAAGATTAAGGTGCTTTTTTATAGATACCTTTGACTGTTCTTACACATTACAGATCATTTCCTCAGTCCTCGACAAGACGCAAAAGGATCGCATCGGTTCCCGACGGGTCGGGACCACCGGCCCAAGTCCAGACTCCTATGCCAAGAGCAGCGTTAGTGCTGACATTGAAATCATATGTGTAATAATTGATGTCGAGACCAATATTTCCGGCGTCGTCGCTTGCCAGCCAGTATATGGCACCGGGACGCTTCCATATATCCCAGAACAAAGGCTTGTATTTTACAGGGTATGAACCTACTCCATCTGTGCTTGCGGTTTCAGGGTAAGCCTTGTATCTGAGGGCATATTGAACCACGCCTGCCCAGCCTGCTCTCTGACGGTTGTGATGATCAGTTGGAGAAAGCTGCTTGAACCTGCCGTAGCCTGACGCTCCGATAGGGAAGAAGAGGTTTGTGCCGGTGATTGTGTCGCAAACGAACATTCCCCTCATTCCTTTGCCGTTCAGGTTTCCTGCATCGCGTGCCTCATATGCGTCTTTTACGCTTTCGGCAACTGTGGAAGACTGATCTGTATAGAGCACTCCGTAACCGTATATAGTATTGCTGTTGCCGGTTATGGCGTCAAAGTCCGCTTTTTTCGGCAGACGGCATGTCTTGCCGTCAATTGTGAATGTGTCCCATGCTGTTTTAGAAGTCCTGATGTCAGCCCATTTTTTAGAATCCGACGAACCGGCGATGGCGAAATAACGCGATGCCCCGTTCTTGTCGAACCATTCCGCTGTATTGTTGGAGGCGGCAATCGGGAAATCTGTGTTGAATTGTTTGAAATACGAGCCTTCGATAACCGGGTCCGCCGCCTCCTCGGTGGGGGTGACAAGGTTGAAGCTGTGCCACTTGGTGCTTGAGCCGGGGAACGATACGGGAGCGTATCCCTGTCTTACGAATATGAAGTGAATGCAGGTGTAGTTGTTATAGTAGATCTTGATTATTCCCGACCTCGGGGTGGATGTCGTGCCTTTGGGGCGGAATGTGAAATCTACTGTTGAGCCGGATTTCCCTGATATCGTGCCATCCGGGTTTTTCTGCGACTTGCCTTCAGTCGGCTCAAGATCGAACCAGTCGCCGTTCTTGATAACGGCAACCCACGGACCTGCCGATTCCAGAGGTTTGAATTCGGTCGCTTGCTCACCCTCCTGAACCATCATCACTACATGGAAGGGATCTGCACAATCCTTGCTTCTCCAGATTCCGGTCGGGTTGACAATGCGTCGCATCTGCTGGATTGTCACAGGGGTCTTTACAGTGCGGACAGCGCCCTGCGCGTCTTCGATTTCTGCGGTGAATACGATGCTTGCCTGACGGCGGTATGCCACGTAGGGGTTGTTGCCTGTGTAGCCTGTGGTCGGAACAAGCTGTTTAGAGCGTGTGAAAAGTGGAATGCGCGCTTCCCATTCACCGCCGCCGTTTGTGGTGATGGTGTAATCGCCGTCAGTGGCATCGACATGCTTGCCGAGAGAGGTGTCATATTCCCGCCATCCGCGTTTATTCTGCGTCCAGTAGGTTTTGTTGTATGTGTATGCGTCCCCAACGGGTTGCACAACGGCGGCGCGGGTCTTGCGGAGCGACAGGAAGCCGTTCCATGGTCCCGGATTGTCGGTTGCCTTGTCCCAGTACGGTGTCGGAACGGGTTTTGAGCCATCGGGATTTATGGCGTGCCAACTGTTTTTGTTTATCTCGTCTTCCGGAATATCGGCGCGGAGCGATATCAGACGTCTCCCTACTATTTTCAGAGGTATATTCATGCTCTGGTCGTAAGTATAGGAGATGAAGTATGGGTTGGGGGCGATGATCGCGGGCTCCGGATCGTAGACAATGTGCCAGTCGTTGTCGTTGGCGTTGTTTTTGAGCTTCAGCGTCAGCTTGTAATGGTAGTTGCGCTGCGCGTCGTAGTTTGTCTCGGTGTCCTTGCCGAGCATGAAGCGGTAGATGATCGGTCCCTCCCCCTCGGAGTTCTTGTAATAACCCGATACCTGGACATAGGTCCCTGCCTCTTTGCCGTCTTTGAACCCCTGGTCGCCCGGGGTGTTACCGTTCGGGAATTTTATGGATTCGCCGCCGTCCCAGCTCTGATGCTTGTTTTGTCCTTCGCCCTGCATGTTCTCGTAGAAGTAGAGAGCCTCGGCGTTTTCGGCATGAGCGTTCTCAAGCATTATCGGATCAGCTTTGGTCACAGTCCTGCCTGTCTGTCCGCCGGCAGTGGAATAGGTTATGTATTCACCCTCAGAGATGAGGTGGGCGGAAACCGAATGGTCAGCTCCAAGATAGCAGTAGCGCGGGATGTCACGCACCTGCACGGAATGTATCCATACCTGCACGTTGTCGTAAAGCCCGCTGCCGTCGACGTTGACGGTCACTTTTGACGCGGCTCTTTTCAGCCACGCGTGGAGCGGATACATTGAGCGGTTGATTGCCAGAAGGGGAGCGTCGAAACCCTGGCTCGACTGGTTGTCGGCGGCTGTGAAATATCCGAACATCTGGTCGTTGGCGGATATGTCGTCTTCGTTCCAGATGAGCGGTGTGTTCTTCAGAAGTTCTTCTGTCGAGACATCGTATCCCTCAAGGTCTCCCATATTCGCCACCGCATATATGCGGTATCTGCCGAATGGTATGCCGGCGATCGAGAATGTAGCCTTGGGAGTGTCGCTTTCCGCCTGATGACCGCCGTCGCCCGGTGTGTCGGGTGCCATGGCATTGTTGTTGTTTTCAATCTGAAGACCGAGGAGTTTCTCCTGCGGCACTTTCATGGCAAGGTTTCCTTCACTGTCGTAAAAGAGCACGCAGAGAGTGTTGACATGTTTGAGCGCGTTTCCCGAGGCACGGGTACCTCTGAGCACATCGCGCACGGGGCTGAACACCACCGATGCTGTCAGAGTCGCTTCCCCTTCGCCGATTTCAGGGTCTACGTAAAGACGCTCGTCAACACAGGATGTCACCGCCGCCGACAGGAGCACTGAGGAAAGTATGCAGAGTGTTTTGAGGATATTCTTCATCGAGATAATCATTATGTTCCGGAATCAGCCTGATCAGAGTCCGAAGTCTGGCTCAAGACTGATGCCTGTGTAAGGGAGAAGGGTGACTGATGCTTTGGCATCTGTCGATTTCATTTCGATGTTTATTTTCACGTGGGTGTTTCTCGGAATCTCGTCAAGGGTGAGATCGCGTGGCGTGAGCAGTTCTGTGCCGTTGTCAAGCGCAACAGACAGCCGGAAATGTTTCTGTCCGTCCTGTTTTGATTCCGGGAAATAGACGTAGGGAGAGAGTGTGGCTTCCATGCCCGGCTTTATCTCGATGGGGGAGACCGGAGCGAACATGTAATCGGAGAAAGGTGTGTCGGCGGGAGTCTCGAACGCCGTGATGAAGCGCCCCCCGGATGGATTGCCTGAAACGGCGTATTTCCCGGGGTCGTACATGGTGTTGCGTGGCAGATAGTAGCATTCGTCGGCAAGACCGTAGAGCTTTATGCCGGTAACTGATACTCCTTCCGAAGGATAGTCTTCGGCAACAGAGAAATGGAAAGAGAACTTTATCGCGGATCTGGTCACGAAGAGGTGTTCTGTCCTGAAGAAATCCACCGGCGATTCAGGTACGGGAACATCTATCTCGAACATCTCGCTCATCGGTATAAAGCTTTTCTCCACCGAGCTGGCGCTGTTGTCGACCAGGGAAGCGTTGGATTTCCTTGAGAGTCTTATGGACTCGACTTCGGTTTTCGGGAAGAGTTCACCTTCGGCTATTGACGAGAAGTCGTAGGAGACTGCGGCTTCGTTGGCGAAAAGGTATATGTGTTTCCTCTCGCCGCTCGACACCTTGAACCTGAGGTCATCATTGAGTATCGCCCCGGTGGATGGCTCGACGAGCACCATGCGGTTGTGCTCCACGACACCTGTCTTCTCCTCTCCCGCGTGCACTATCACGACGCGCAGCGTGTGAAGTTTCTCGTAGTCTGACACGGGACCCTCGAAAGTGAGGTCATCCGAATCGGGGAACGGCGCGCGTGTTTTCGCGCCTATTCCCGATTCCGACAAAGCTATGTTGAGCGATAGCGTCACGTTGCCTGTGCCTTCCATACCGGAATCTTCCGGCACGGAAGGGATGTCGTTGCCGCAGCCCGTGAGGAATGCGGCGAATGCCAGTGCGGCTATCTGTCTGTATCTTTTTCTGAGATTCATTACAATTCCGCGTTATTGATGCGAACCACCCAGTCGTTGATTTTGATGTAAGTGCGTATCCAGCTGCCGGTGTTGTCAAGGAAGAACACCATGTTCCAGCGGCTTTCGCGGTCAAGAAATTCCTGACTTCCCATTGTTGCGAATTCCTGACTTTTCAACATAAGCAGATAGTTGATCAGCGGAATGTCGACGATTGTCTTCATGTCGCTGCGCCGGCTTATCACCAGACGGGCGTCGTGCGACTGCATGAGACGCGAAGTGCTGAATTCGGCAAATGCCAGCAAAGCCTCGTCACCGTTGTCGAGCACACCGGCGGAGACTTGTCCGGATGCCCAGGGAGAGTATGTGTGACTGTTGCCGGCAACCGGCATGTTGTCGGAGTCGAGAACGGTGTTGTCATCCGTGACGGAGAAGACGAAGTCATCGCCGTCGACCGGCTCGCCGCTGAGGTTCTGCAGCAGAAGACGGATGTTGTTGGTGTCTTTCATCATCTCGACGGTGCCTTCGGTGTAATCGGTGCTTTCTGCCGGTATCTCCATGGTCAGTCTGCCGTAGAAGAGGGAATGCAGGCGGGTGCCGACGGGAGCCGTAAGGCAGTCACCGGCAATAGCGGTCTGCAGTCCCTGCAGATTCATTGAGGAGGGATCGGCATTGAACCGGAACGACGCGTCGCCGCATTCCATGCCTCCCCATGCCTCGAATATGTATTCACCGGGAGCAAGGGGGAGAACAAGTCTCCAGTTCTCGTCGGAGAGAACTGAAGACGTTTCTGTGAAAGTGGTGACGTAATTGCCGTCTTTGTCGTAGACAAGGAGTGTCAGGCAGTCCACCTGCGAGGGGAATGCATTGGCAAACTCCATGTTGTAGTCATAGACGAAACGGAGGCGCGCACCCTGCGGGCAAGGTTCGAGCTGTTCGTTGAATGAATCGCACGAAGCAAGGTTCAACCCCGTGATGACCGCTATGGCAGTAAGGATGATTTTAGAGAATATGTTTCGTCTTAGGAAATTCATTGCAGGTGTTTTAGATGCGGTTTTAGAAGCTGTTTAAACAACGTCTTTACGGTTATCATTCAAAAACGATGTCGTTTACGCGCACTGTCCATGGCACCACTTCCGCATCGACAGTGAAATAGATGTCTGACGATTCGTCGGGGGTGTCGGGTTTCGGACTGTCGGGGTCATTCTGGGAGATACGGGGGTGTCCGAGACGCGCGATGTGTGTCACGGCGAGCTTGTAGACATTGTTGCGCACTACGGCGAACTCCATGGGACCCATGATTCCGTTCTTGCCGTTGTCGTTGTGGCGGTTCCAGTAATAATAATAGCAGTAGTAGCCCCAGCCTTCGCGATTGTCTTCGCTGCGCTGATAGATAGTGAATCCGGCATCTGTCACGGCTTTCTTGTATTTGGCAAGAATCTCGCCGTTGTTGGGTTTATTCGCCTGGTTCCACATCTGCCAGCAATAGTTGGCGGAGTTCTGGTCAAGGTCTTTCTCATCGCCGTCGTTATATATCACTTTTCCATCGGAGTCAACAAGCTTGTAACCGGTCAGACCGTTTCCGAACGCTGCCTTGTATAGGGAGTTTGTGCGGTTCCAGTCGGGGATGATCTTGCCGTCGGGACCTGTGGTATAGGAGAATGATGCGCTGACAGCCGCGTCATATACGTTCTGCCATGTGCAGTAGAGGCTACCAGCGTATGAATATAGTATCGGTGCCTTGTATGAATCGCCTAAGGATGCGTCTTTGCTGTTGACTGCATTGATAAGGTCATTGAGATATTTTGCGTTACGATATTCCGCAGTGCCTTCTGTCAAGTTAGTGAGGTCAGTCTTAAGATCATTGCTGGCAAGCATTTTTCCTTTGAACACAACGGCGGTTGAGATTCCGTTTACCTGATTCTCAATGCCGGGAGCGACATTCTCGGTGAGGTATCTCCACACTTTGTATGTTCCCTTGTTTCCGTTGTTGTCCCAGTTGTCGGGGTTGCCGTTGGAAAGGACATCAGAGATTTCGGATACATACCAGCGCTGGTCGGCGGTGTTGAAGTTTCCGTTGTTGAGTGTGCCGTCGTTGTCGAAGAAGGCGTAGTTGAAATATGTGGAGAAGTTTTCGGATATACCGGCATTTTTCTGCTGTGCGAAGTAGTCGACAATGTAGTTTCCGGGTCTGTTATGGTCAAGCGATCCATCGGTCTGAAGAGTGTACCATGGTTTTTCAGCACCGCAGAGTGCCCATCCGTTAGTGCTTCCGGCTGCGTTCCATCCGTCGTTGAGGCCGTTGTTTGACACTCGTTTCAGATAATAGAATGTCTTGCCCATGTTCACAAGAGCCATCTTGTTGAGCTTTATGTCGATAAGCTTCGCGCCTTGGCTGCCGTCGGGATTCTGGATGTAGACGACGGGATATGTGTTGGCGTCCGTATTTGCGGGTGAACCGTCACGGAAGTCAAAGCGTGCGGTCGCACGCTCCACTTTCACCGGACCGCGTGATGCGTTGGCGGCGGAGTTGTCTATTGTACCCAAAGCACCGGCGACGCCGTTGATTTCAGAAAGGTTGAAACACTTGTCTTCCGATGTGTAGCTGTCCCATGCCGACATCTGCTGAGGTATCTCGCGCACTGCAATCTGGCTGTTGGTCATAAGGAAGTTGCCGCCGTTTGTCGATGACCAGATGGCGCCTTCTGTCTGGTTGCCTTCTACGGATACTGTCCACGGAGTGTTGATCCACTCGGTGTCGCCGTAGGCGGCTGTGGCGAGTCTGTCGACCATTCCGCCGGTGGGGTTGGCTATCACGAACACGCAAATCTCCTTGTTGAAGTTCGCGGCATCGGAATAATACTGGCTAAGCTCGGTTTTGTTGAATTTTGCCGTAGCATGATATGAGCCGGCGTTGGGCTGCTGTGCCTGATGTTTGTAGATGTTGTCGCGCATAACGGAGGCAGCGCCGATAAAACCGTAATCGCGGCGGGCAAGCACGAGGAGCACTTCATTCACGTTGTTTTCTACATCTGTGCCGACTTCAGTGCCGTTGTTAGAGGTGTTGTCTCCATCAGTGAAGGATCTTGTGGAACCCATGCCCGGCATCTGGAAGTTTACTCCAAGATATACGGATGGTCCGTCTTCATTGCCTGTCGAACCGTTGTTCTGTCCGGCATTGCTGATGTCGTCGGAGCAGCCTGCAAGCAGAGCGAGCGTGGCGGTTCCAAAGAAGAATTTTCTGAAAAGATTCATATGTCAGTTGTTATTTTGGTTTAATCTGTCTGTTGGTTCTGCAAGTTGAATATGAAACTGAAGTCATCTTGACCTCAGTTTCTGAATCATTAGGTTTTCCGGATGTTGTCTGCCGTTTTTTATCTGTCGTTCTCTTCGATGGCGGTGAGATTGTCAATGGCGGCTCCGGCTTCTTTGACTCCGCGTGAGGCAGCTCTTTCGAAAAGTGCGCGTGCCGAACTGAAGTTACCTTTAATGCCCTCCAACACACCGCGTGCGTATGTGGCTTCGGGAGAGTCTCCCGCCTTTTCGAGATGACGCGCCGCCGACTCAAGATTGCCGTCCCGCATCTCGATGTTTGCGGCATTAAGATTGGCATCGGTGCTTTCGGGATACATTCTCACCGCTACCCTGAAGGCTTCCTCATATTCGGGCGATGCCGGGTCCATTGCCGATGTGGCGGCAAACATCTCGTTAAGACTAAGTTTTCTGGGGTCTGTGAAGATAAGACGTTTGATTTCATTGATGTCGGTATAGTTCCTGACTGTGTATTCCACAGTGTAGTCTGAATGTCGCAGTCCGGGGTATACCTCTCTGAGAAGGAATTCGTATTGGCGCGGATAGCGTCTGCGTATCTCTTCGTTCCTGGGGTCCGGCTCCATGTCGGAGTTTATGATGGCGAGTATTCCTTCGCGGTCGGCAATGTCTGATTTTTCAACGTAACGGCGCAACCCTTCCCAGTCTTCCGGTTCATATGATGTTGCTATGATCGACGACGGGAATGAATATTGTCCGAGAACGTAGTCTTTAAGTGTCGCTGTTCTCCCTTTGGCGAGTCTGACGTTGTTGGTGTACGAGCCTTCGGGAGATGCGTATCCCTTTATTGTCATGGCTTTGAATTGCACGTCTTTGTCAAGGCGCACGGAATCAATCGTGGCGTTGATCTTGGCGAGTTCCGCGGGGTTGCGGCGGTAGTCGGGATATAACTCCGTGCGGTTTACCGGAAAGTCGATATATGCCGATCCTTTGATTTCACGGTGCTTTACCAGCTCGGCTTTAGGGGTTACGAAGGCGAAGAGCGGTCTGAATGTGACCTTCTCTTTGGGTGTGAGGTCAAGTGTCTTGGCGGGAATGTCTGTGGCAGCTATCGGCTCGCCGCAGCATCCGCATGATTTTGCAGAGAGCACCAGCTCGGCTTTTCCCATCCATGTGCTGAACGGAGCTGAAGCCTGGTAGGGCACTGTGAGATTTTTTGAAGCTTTGTAAAGAGCGGGAGAGGGCCAGTCCTCTTCTCCTTCGCGGATATGAAGATAATATCTTGAGCGTCCGGCGATTGTGAGAGCCGGCAGCCTCAGCGTGTCTTCCTTGTTGACAAGCATGGGGGTGACTGTCACTTCCCGGTTGCTGTTGAGCGTGCTATAGCCGCTCAGGTCGAGATCCATCTTTACGAACAAGTTGTTTTCTGTGCGTGCCACATCTATGTTAGAGGCTCTTACCGCGTCTGTAGGAGTCTTGTCGGAAGCAGCTGCGCCAACGAACCCTAATGAAAGAAGGGTTGCAATGCAAAGCGATTTTAGGTTCATGATCAGAATACGTAGATTAGATTGATTGCGGCTTTCGTGGGCCCTACATAATTGTGAACTCTGTTTTCTTCAAGTCTTGTCCCGCATTTGGCGCAAGGGTAGGCGTCATATCGTGTATACGCCCATCCTATGCCTACTTCGGCTTCTGCGCTCCAGTGTCGGTTGAGAATCCATGTGTAGCCATATGCGACACCTGCGCCTGCATACCACCCCTGGTGTACTTGCGTGCGCAGTTTTTCGAAATGAGTTCCAAGAAAATTACATCCGTTTTTCCATCCTCCGAAGTTATATTGCCCTCCAAGCAGGTGAAGACCTACGAAGTGTCCTGAAAAACGGTCACAAAACCAATAGCGTGCCTCCGGCTGCACGAGCCAATGTTTCCATCTGCGACCATTGTCGAGCTTCCAGAGATTCAGGTTGCCCGAAACATCCAGACTCCATTTGGGAGCAAGACCAAACTCGATGCCTATGTTAGGAGTTAATGCCGCATCATAGAGTAAATTTGTTTTGACTCCTACCTGCGCGTTCGCACTGAGGGCGAAAAGCGCTGACATAATGATTAATCTGACTGCTTTCATCAATTATTGTAAATTTGCGAAGCCACGCATGTGCACGGATAGCGTATGGTGATGGTACATCAAATTGCGCAAGCCTCTTTCTATGTCTCTGAATACAATTTTTTTTATGGATCCATGCCGATATAGGGTGTTGGCATGTGGGAGATGGCGGTATCCCTCTCTCAAAATTTTCGCAAAATTACAAACAAAATTTGTAAAATACCCCCCCCCATTTGTTAAATAACGTTAAAGTATTGTATGTTCCTGATTTTGTTGCTTTAATAAACTTTCATGTTCAGCATCCGGGAAGCAGTAGAGGATTGACGCCTCCCGCAATCGGCGGTCGCATCAGGCGTATCGGTAAAAAGAATGAGGGGAAAGGATTCTTGAATGTAACGAATCCTTTCCCCACGGGAATAAGCTAAGTAATCTGTCAGTTGTCTGCAGACCCTGGCGTTTGTGCCTTAAAGTGTTTTCTTCACTTCGACTTCTTCGAAGGCTTCTATGAGGTCGCTTTCGCGGACGTCGTTGTAGCCTTGTATCGACAGACCGCAGTCGTAACCTGAAACAACTTCCTTGACATCGTCTTTGAAGCGTTTGAGAGAACCGAGTTCGCCGGTGTAAATCACTATGCCGTCGCGGATCAGGCGCACTTTGCTGGCGCGTTTGATTCTGCCGTCACGCACGATTGCTCCGGCAATAGTGCCGACTTTCGAGATATGATAGGTCTGAAGCACTTCCGCCGTTCCGGTAATCTCTTCCTTGATTTCGGGAGAGAGCATACCTTCCATAGCGTCTTTGACTTCCTCGATTGCCTTGTAGATGACTGAGTAGAGACGGATCTCAACTCCCTCTTTCTCTGCTTCGCGTTTAGCGGCTGCGGAAGGACGCACCTGGAAGCCGATGATGATGGCATCGGATGCTGCGGCAAGTGTGACATCGGATTCGGAGATGGCACCCACACCTTTGTGAAGCACATTGACCTGCACCTCTGGTGTGGACAGCTTGAGCAATGAATCCGAAAGAGCCTCGATTGAACCGTCTACGTCTCCCTTGACAACGAGGTTGAGCTCGTGGAAGTCGTTGAGCGCGCGGCGGCGGCCAAGCTCTTCGAGACCGAGACGCTTCTTGGTGCGGAGACCGAGTTCGCGCTGTAGCTGCTCGCGTTTGCCTGCTATCTCTCTCGCTTCCTGCTCTGTCTCAAGGACATTGAAGGTGTCGCCGGCGGTTGGTGCGCCGTTGAGACCGAGAATAAGCACCGGCGTGGCGGGTCCTGCTTCTTTGACGCGCTGGTTACGCTCGTTGAACATTGCCTTTACCTTGCCGTAATGTGTGCCGGCGAGAATGACATCTCCCACACGGAGTGTGCCGTTCTGGACAAGCACCGTGGCAACATAGCCGCGACCTTTGTCGAGAGAGGACTCGATTACCGAACCGATCGCGTTGCGCTCGGGATTTGCCTTGAGGTCGAGCATCTCGGCTTCAAGAAGCACTTTTTCCATGAGTTCGTCCACTCCGATTCCTTTCTTCGCAGAAATGTCCTGACTCTGGTATTTGCCGCCCCATTCCTCCACAAGGTAGTTCATCTGGGCGAGTTCCTCTTTGATTTTGTCCGGGTTTGCCGTGGGTTTGTCGATTTTGTTGACAGCGAACACCATCGGTACACCAGCTGCGGATGCATGGTTGATCGCCTCGATGGTCTGGGGCATCACGTTGTCGTCGGCAGCCACGATGATAATGGCGAGGTCGGTGACTTTGGCACCGCGGGCACGCATTGCCGTGAACGCTTCGTGACCCGGTGTGTCGAGGAATGTGATGTGTCGTCCGTCGGCGAGCTTGACGTTGTAGGCTCCGATATGCTGTGTGATGCCTCCTGCCTCACCAGCGATCACGTTTGCCTTGCGGATGTAGTCGAGAAGAGATGTCTTGCCGTGGTCTACGTGTCCCATGACTGTGACGATCGGCGGACGGCTCTGGAGGTCTTCCTCCTTGTCTTCAACAACCTCGATGGCTTCGGTGACATCGGCGCTGACGAATTCGGTTGTGAACCCGAATTCCTCGGCAACTATATTGATTGTCTCCGCATCGAGACGCTGGTTGATGGATACCATCACACCGAGGTTCATGCAAGTGGCGATGACGTTGTTGACAGGAACATCCATGAGGTTGGCGAGGTCGTTGGCTGTCACGAACTCGGTGATTTTGATCACTGAGCTTTCAGCCGCCTCGCGCTGCTGGTTCTCCAGTTCGCGGTTGTGCATCTCCTCGCGTTTTTCCTTACGCCACTTCGCGCTCTTCTTGGGGGCTTTGTTGGTGAGACGCGCAAGAGTTTCCTTCACCTGTTTCTGAACGTCTTCGGAATTGATTTCCGGTTTTACGGGGCGTTTGTCGCGCTTACGTTTGTTTTCGCCTCTTCCGCCACCCTGCTGGGAATTGCCCTGACGGTCGTTGCCTTTGTTTTCTTTCTTGCGGTTTTCAGAGCCGAAGCCAGGTTGAGACACTGCTTTCTCGATGTCTACCTTCTCTTTGCCGATGCGCTTGCGTTTTTTCTGGGCGTTGTCGCCGCCATGGGCGCGTGCTGCCTCGGCGCGGCGTTCGCTGCGGCTTTTCTTACGCGGACGTGTGGACTGGTTGATCGCGGACAAGTCTATCTTTCCGACAACTTTCAGCTCCGGGCCGGCAGGCGTGGGAGCATAACGGAATACGCCTCCATTGTCTTCTTTAGGTGCTTCTGTTTTTGCCGGTTCCGCTTTGGGAGTCTCTTTTGCCGGTTCTTTCACTGCATTATCCTGTTTGGGAGCCTCTGCTTTGACTGTGTCGGGTCTGGCAGCGGGCGCTGCTTTCGGCTCGGTCTTGGGCTCCGGTTTTACTTGCGGTTTGGGTTCCTGAACCGGTTTTGGCTGAGGCTGGGGCTGAGGCTGAGGTTTCACCTCGACCTTCGTCTCAGGTTTGGCTTCCGGCTTTGGTTCCGGTTTTGCGGCCACGGGCTGTTGCGGTTTTGTCTCCGCTTTGGGTTCCGGTCCGCTTTCGGCTGCATGTTTCGCTTCAGCGGTAGCAGTCTGTTTGGGAGCGTCAAGGTCGATTTTGCCCAAAATGCGAGGACCGCCTGCGTGTGGAACGGTGGTCTTTATCTCGTCTGTGCGCGGACGCTCTTTAGAAGATTGCTTTTCCTTACGTTCATGTTTTTTAGCGGCGGCAAAGTCATCTGATTTCTCCTTTATGCCCTTGTCTTTGCTGAATTCCTTGGTGAGGATATCAACCGCATCTTCATCGATACGGGTGTTGGGACCGGGATTCTCTTCGATCTCGACATTGTTTTTGCGCAGGAATTCCACAGCAGTGTTGATTCCTACATTTAAGTCTTTTGCTACTTTGCTGATCTTTATGCGCATATGTAATTTTTGTGATTGCTATTAAAATGTGAAGCAGAGGCAGTGCCTTTTGCTTCCCGTGAGAGGAGAGGGCAGCGGCTGTCTGCGGTTATTCCGGTCAGTCTTCAAACTCTGCGCGGAGCACATCGAGAACGTGCTGTAGCGTGGAGTCTTCAAGATCTGCCTGGTCAAGCACATGCTGCGGGGCGTTGAGCACGGCTTTGGCTGTGCCGAGACCAAGATCTTTGAGTGCCTCGATTACCCATTCGTCGATTTCATCGCTGAATTCGTCAAGGTAGATGTCTTCCTCGCCGGGCTCTATGTCGCGGTATACGTCGATCGAATATCCGGTGAGCATGGAGGCAAGACGGATGTTCATACCTCCTTTACCGATGGCGAGACTGACCTCGTCAGGGTGAAGGAATACCTCTGCCTTGCGGTCTTCTTCGTTAAGACGGATCGAGGAAATCTTGGCGGGACTAAGCGCGCGCTGTATGTAGAGCTGGGGATTGGCGGTGAATGAAATCACGTCAATGTTCTCGTTGCGGAGCTCACGCACGATTCCGTGGATTCGGCTTCCCTTGATGCCGACGCAGGCTCCGACGGGGTCGATGCGGTCGTCATAGCTTTCAACGGCTATCTTGGCGCGCTCGCCGGGAATGCGTGCCACATCCTTGATGGTGATGAGTCCGTCGTGGATCTCAGGCACTTCCTGTTCGAAAAGACGGCGGAGGAAGCGGGGATCGGTGCGGCTTACGATAATCTTGGGATTATTGTTGGGGTTGTCAACTCTTTTTACGATTGCGCGGACCATATCGCCTTTATGGAAGAAGTCTCCGGGAATCTGTTCTTCCTTGGGCATGATAAGCTCGTGCTGTTCTTCATCGAGAAGAAGCATCTCGCGTTTCCAGATCTGATGAACCTCACCTGTGATGACCTCACCCTCGATCTCTTTGAATTTGGTATAGATCGCGTCTTTCTGCAGGTCGAGAATCTTTGACTGAAGTGTCTGGCGCAGGTTGAGGATGGCGCGGCGACCGAATTTCTCGAAGAAAATTTGTTTGGTCACATCTTCGCCGATCTCGCATTCGGGGTCGATTTCCCTTGCTTCGCTCAGACCGATCTGCATGTCTTTGTTTTCGACTTCACCGTCGGGAACAACCTCAAGGTTCTGGTAGATCTCGCAGTCGCCTTTGTCGGGGTTCATGATGACGTCGAAATTCTCGTCTGATCCAAACATCTTCGCCAGTACGTTGCGGAATGATTCCTCAAGCACCGATATCATGGTGGTCTTGTCAATGTTCTTGAGTTCTTTGAACTCCGCGAACCTGTCGACCATATTCACTGTCTCTGCTTTCTTTGCCATAAGACTAATCTATATTGTATTTTTTTTATTAACGTATATAATCTGAACGCGTCTCTCAGAATCTGAAGACATACTTCACGGAGTTGACCGCGTCATATCTGAAGTCGAACTGTTTTGTGACTTCTACCGGGCGTTTCGCTCCTTCCGGCTTCTCCTTGACGGTTGATACTATCGCAAAACCATCGTCTCCGGCTTCGGCGAGGATGCCGGTGTATTTCTTGCCGTCGCGTGCAAGAACCTCAACTTCGTTGCCAAGATTTTTTTCGTATTGTTTCCTGACACGGAAGGGGGATGTGAGTCCTGCGGAACCTACTTCAAGTTCGTAGTCTTCCGGCTCGCGGGGAAACCGCTCTTCGATGCTGCGGGTGAGGGATACGCAGAAATCAATGTCGACGCTTTCAAAAGAGACTATGTCTATCTTGATCTCGTTGGCTCCTGTCACGTTCACTCCGACGAGAAAATATTGTGTGCCGTCGAGCTCTTTCTCAACGAATTGTTCTATTGCTTTTTTGTCTATCATCGCGTAAAAACAAGGAGGAGACGAAAGTCCCCTCCGGAATTATATTGCAAAGATAATAAAATTTCCCCTATTTGTTTACTTGACAGTGTTGTCGAAAGCTGAAAATGAGGAAATCAGGCTTTAAATTAAATAATATTAATATATTTTAACATAAATTAAATAATATTATTTAGCCATGCGTCGATTAATCTGCGCGACAAGGAGGGAAGAGTGGGTAGCAGAGGCACGTTTTCGCGGTCGAACCATCCTCCCTGAGTGAGTTCTTCATCGGCGAAAATGATGTCGCCTGACGAATAATCTGCCGTGAACGCTATCATCAGCTGTGAGGGGAAAGGCCATGACTGGCTGCCGAAGTAGCGGATATTGTTGATTTCCAGAGATGTCTCTTCCCTTACTTCGCGCATGACGCATTCTTCGAGTGATTCTCCTGTCTCAACAAATCCGGCTACAAGCGCGAACATAGGACGTGTGAAATTGCGGGCGTGAACAAGAAGAGCTTTCTCTCCGCGCTTCACAAGAACGAGTATGGCGGGGGAGAGGTTGGGGAAATCCTCTCTGCCGCAGACTGTGCATTTTCGGGAAATATCCGAAGATTCGCGCATTTCCGCACCGCAGGATCCGCAGTGGCGGTGGGTGTCGTGGAAATAACGGAGTTCCGAGTCGCGGCTCTCTTTTTTCCACTCTTCTTCGGAGACGTAATTCCAGAGTTCGCGGAGTCCTACCTCCTTTTCTGTCGCGTTCCCTTCGGTGTCTTTTTCTATGACCTTGTATCTTTTAGTCATGTGAGTCGGTCTTTTTCACGCAAGTTCGGCATCGATCATCTGCAGGAATTCACCGAGCGCGGGGTTCTCCGATATTATTTTTTTCAGAAACTCCTGTGGGGGAAGGGGTTTGAAGACTTCTGCCTTTTCATCGATGTCGGCTTCGAGTGTCAGGAAGTCGTTTTGCAGTTGTTCGCGTATGAATGTGGCAAGTTTCTGCATCGATGACTCGAGTGCCTGCAATTGTGCAGGATGCTCAACGAGTAACGAATAACAGGTGTCGGATTTCCTTTCTCTCTTGGCTACCCGCATGGTGCTCAGGAGGATGTGCATGTCGCTGTTGCGGCTCATGAACGCTTGCCAGGCTCTTTCGAAATCCTCATCGGTGAAGGGGGTGTCGCGTTTTTCAAGCGTATGTACCGGAGTATCCTCCGGTTTGTCGGAGAGGCGGAATGAGCGTGGACGCCCTTTCTGCGGATGCTTGTTTTCGTTTTTCTGTCCGTAGCTCTGCTGGGGGTGCGTTTCAGTTCTCTCTTGCGGCTTTTCTGTGGATCCGGAATGCAAGTTCTCTTTTACGGCAGGTGTCTCTTCCGTTCTGTCCGGAGTCGGAGCCGGCGCCGGTGTGCGGGAGGAAACGGTTACAGCCTTTTCCATTGGATTGCGGAGGGAGGGGAGATCCTCCGCCAAGTCAAAAGGGGGCGTTGCGGGTTTTAAAAGCTGGCACAGACGGATCAGGGCGACTTCTACGAGAAGCTGCTTGTTGGAGGAGGTGCGGTAGCTGTAATCGGCATCGTTGAGAATGCGCATTGCGGCGTAATACCACTGGAGCGGTAGTCGGGCGGTCTGTGCTTTAAGAGACTCGGCGGTCTCTGTGTCTACCTCAAGCAACGGGATTGTGCGCTGGTCGGCGGCAACCATCAGGTCACGCACATGACCGGCGAGACCGTTGATGAAGAAGAGGGAGTCGAACCCTTTGTCGCGTATTTCTTTGTATATTAGCAGCGCGCCGGAAACATCACCGGAGGCGAAGGTGTCAACGAGGCGGAAGTAGAAATCGTAGTCGAGCACATTGAGATTGTCGATTGCCGATTCGTATGTGATGTTGCCGCCGGAGGAGGCTGCCACCTGGTCGAAGATGGAGAGGGCGTCGCGCATTGCTCCGTCCGCCTTGCGGGCTATGATGCCCAAGGCGCGCGGATCAGCCTCGACACCTCGGTCGGATGCCACATATTTCAGGTGTTCAACCATGTCATCTACGGTGATTCGCTTGAAATCGTAAATCTGGCACCGGCTGAGAATCGTGGGGATTACCTTGTGTTTCTCTGTAGTGGCAAGAATGAATATGGCATATTTCGGTGGTTCCTCAAGTGTCTTGAGAAATGCGTTGAATGCCTGGGATGACAACATGTGGACCTCATCGATGATGAAAACCTTGTATTTACCTTGCTGGGGAGGCACATTTACCTGCTCGATAAGGTTGCGGATGTCATCGACACTGTTATTGGATGCGGCGTCGAGTTCAATAAGGTTGAAAGAGTTGCCTCTGGTTATTGCCATGCAGGAATCGCATTCGCCGCAAGCCTCGCCGTCGGGTGTCGGCGACAGACAGTTGATTGTGCGGGCGAATATGCGGGCGCAGGAAGTCTTGCCTACGCCGCGAGGTCCGCAGAATAGATATGCCTGGGCGAGCCTGCCGGAAGATATTGAATTTTTCAGCGTGGCGGTGAGGTTTTTCTGTCCGACTACCGTGGCGAACGATGCCGGACGGTACTTGCGCGCGCTGACTATATATTGTGAATTTTCGCTCATTGCTGATGTGGCTTTGAATTGGAATACAAAGCTACAAAAAAATATGAATATTAGCAACAATGCAACAATATCGCTTTCGATGCGTTACAAATTAAAAAACATGAAATAAAATGTCAAAAAGCGCGTTATATACAGGCACGGGCGATGCCGGCATGACTTCACTTGTGGGCGGAGAGCGTGTGCGGAAAAACAGTGTCCGACTGGAGGCTTACGGAACAATAGACGAGTTTTCGTCGGCACTGGGTGTGATTGCTTCCGACAAAGATTGTGTTGAAGAGGTTCGGGGTCAGATACTGAATGTTCAGAATGAGCTTTTCAATATCGGCTGTTATCTGGCAACGGAGCCGAAGGGGGAGCAGGCGGCGTGTATGTCGCTTACTCCGGAACGCATCGGCGAAGTGGAAGGGTGGATAGATGCCCTTGACGAGCAGACGCCCAAGATAAATGCCTTTGTCTTGCCCGGAGGATGCGGGCTGGCGTCGAAGGCACACATGGCGAGGGTGATATGTCGTCGGGCGGAGCGCCGCATTTTTGATCTTGCGGAGGAGGCTTATGTCGACCCAGCCGTTGTGAGGTATATCAACCGCCTTTCTGACTATCTTTTCATACTCGCCCGTTATTTCAATTTCATCAAGGGTGTTGACGAGATAGTCTGGAAGAAATGACTGCCAAACGGTCCGGTTGGAATAATTACGGGACTGTAATCCGGAATAATCGTAAGACTGGCTGTACGGAATAATCATAGTCCTGTAATCCGGAAAATTTGTAAGACTATTGTCAGGAATAATATAGAAGTTTATAATTTAAAAATATCATCATATGTATTGGACACTTGAATTGGCGTCGAAACTTGAAGACGCGCCATGGCCTGCAACAAAAGAGGAACTTATAGATTTTGCGATGCGCAGTGGAGCACCGCTTGAGGTAATCGAGAACCTTCAGGAAATCGAAGACGAAGGTGAAATCTACGAAAGCATCGAAGAAATCTGGCCCGACTACCCCTCCAAAGACGACTTCTTCTTCAACGAAGAGGAATATTAATAGTGTAAATAATTGAGTGTCAGTGGTTAAGAAGAGGTTATTTTCTTGACCACTGACTTTTTTATGTATTTTCATATCCTCAGATGGCCTCAGTTGTCGCGGTTTTCTTGGCCAAAATCCATTTTCTTGGCTAAAATCCGACAACTAAAAGCATCCTCCGGAATATACGTTCTTTCATACGGGAAAGTAGTATTCCGGAGGATAATTGTTTCGGAAGAATGATGCGATTAGCTGATGTTGACGATGTAGGAATCCTGAAGAATTTCTTCAAGAGATTTGCCATCAATATTTACAGTATCCCATACGCTTTCATCACATGGAATCATGTATAGAATCTCTTCCTCATAATAGTCATGAGTGTCTCTGTCTCCGAGTTGATCATATACGTACTCTCCTGCTTCTTTTCTAAATCGGAAAACAGGTATAGGACAGTTTTCAGCATGTATACCATAGAAGTTGCCGTCACCAACATAATAGAAAATCATGTTAAAACCACCTTCTTCAATATAAGATTGGAAGATTTTCTTAGAGACTGATGATTTTGTCTCACGTCTGTTTTCTGGTTGCCAGCCAAGCTGCCACATTTCAAGGTTTTTGCCCTCTCCGAAAAAATTGTTAACAACAACATCATGATTCCGTTTGGGTAAGTTTTGCGACATATTGTTCATCTGTGTTTCGCTTTATTATATTCAATAATCTTTTGGATAAGCGAGTCATATTTATCATCTATCGGATGATGATTATTTTTCTGACCACTTTTACGACTCACCATGCCGGTTGAAGGATTCTCCGAAAATTTATGATAATGTGAAGATCCTTCTCCATTATTGGCAAACGGAATAAGATTGCCTTGCTTATCGAATTTTAGGTCTACCTGCCCAATACACTTATGCTTTTCGTATATCCCGAATGTTGTTATCTCAATTGTACCATCTTCTTTGCGATGAGCTCCGAGATAAATGGGGGATTCCGAATTAGAATTCATAGGTATTTTGACACGGCTGTCATTTCCTTTCTGAAGAAGAATTTTGTGGCCTTCTATTCGATTTGGTAATTCGTTATGCGTCCGGAGATATTCAGGTACGCCTCCGAGTTCTTTTTTATAAGTATTATTGCCACCCATTTGCAGATCTGTTGTTGTCGTTAGCAAAATAGATACAGTTCTCGGTGTCCTCTCCGGGAATAAGAGGGCCATAGCGAAGGATGCAAATCGGTTGCAATTCCTCACGGACTCGTTTTACGGCTTTTAGCCATTCTTCCGGATTTCCATGGTGGGTGACACCGACGCTGCTGATTGCTATGATAGAATGCTTTGGCCAACCTTCAAGCCAATAGTCCTCTTCCCATTCATCGGGGAATGAAACGTTTGGAATCACATTATATCCTCTTGACTGGAGCCACGCTACCCATAGCTTGTTGAGAAATGAAGCGTACATCTTTTGAGGACGGGTCATTTCGTTTGTCATCGAAAAATCCATCCCAATCGACACCTTGAAGTTGGACAGCAACGTCTCTGTTTCGAAGGGCTTGTTCCAGTATTGCATGATTCTGGAGTCTTCCACGTAGAAATGTGGCGCCACATGATACAGTTTCTGAGGCCCAGCGCGATGAATACCTCGAATATCGGTAGGAATATCTCCGGTATATGCGCGAACGATTGGCATCTCATTTTTAGATGTCATGCTGACAGCCATTGTCATGAACAGAAGAGTAGCATCTTTTCGTGCGAGGATTGTTTCAATCGTTGCATCAGAGTTTGATGCCACAGTTTTAAGTGCCGTGATTTCGGCGGAAAGATTCTCTTCCACAGGTAGCAGATCGAGAAATGGAAGAGTGTTCTGAAGTGGGTAATACTCGTATGTCATATTAAATTGTGTTTATAATTTTTAAAATTCTGCAGGAATACGGGTATGACCATTGCGTATCACGAAAAGTTTTCGTAATTTTGCGGTTGAAATAGCGGTCAACCCTTTAATCCCTACTTAGGGTTAATGATTTCACAATGCCTCATTCTCGCCCAAGAATGAGGTGTTGTTTTTATAGACTATTTCATATTCGCCTCCTTTCTTTTTATATTAGTGTTATCTTTTTTTTCTGATATTACTATAGACATGCCGCTATCCTAAATATTTTCAGTCGGGATGCGTGCGACTCGGCAGACGTTCTGACGCTATCTGACGTATCCTGTTTGTTAGGGGAAACCATAAGCGTTTCAATGCCCAATTCGTCGCAAACTCTTTGAGTGACAAAATCCATAACAGCCACCTTTATTTTTCGCTTCGCGGCTATAAACAGCAAACTGCTTTCAGAAATTCCAATTTTTTGCAAACATCTATTGTCAGAGAGAAAAGAGGTAAATTGCAACATTTCTTCAGCCGATAAGGTGATGCTTTTGATTGTTGTCGGATATGTACACAGACTGTCACATACCGACAAGTCTGTTGTGAGAATCTCATACGTTGAACAAAGGGAAAGTATGATGTCCGAATGTTCCATACAATGCTTGCCAACCAATATGTTGATTTTTTCCATATCGTCAGAGGGCTTGTGATTTGGCTTCAATCTCCATAATTGAAGTATTTAACATTTGTGCGGCTTTCGATGACGAAATCAATTCTTGTGCAAGAGCACTATAAACCATCTCCTCGTACAATTCATCGTTGTAATCTTTATTAGAAGATGTTTCTATGTAGAGAGACTTCTCCACCGAGTCTTTAAATCTCGGATTTGCATTCTTTTTGATACAATACCCTCTATATCGGTTTTCGTTGAAGATGCCATGCCGTTTCAACGAATATATTATAGCGTCTATTAAGATTCCGTATGCTTTTTGGACTCTTTTCAATTCTTGAACGGCAATTTTGGACTTGCTTCCAAATTCACGTTCCACGACTTCTGCCGGAAGTAGCATTTCGGAAGCAAAAGCATCACATAATTTCTCTTGGTCATGTTTCGACAATCTTGCGTCAAAAGAGGTATTTGCCAGCAAATGGGCCAGCTCATGCATATGTGTGAAACGACTTCTTTCTGTATTTTGTATGTTTTTATTTATTACCATCAGAGGAGTATGGCTGTTTGCATATCCGCTGATTCCATCAAATCCTTCCGGTCCGTCGATCTCAAACACCTTCACACCATGTCCCATAAGAAGATTCTTGACACTCGGAATTGGCGAAATCCCTAAGCCCCAAATTCGTCTGACCTCTTTTGCAAGCATTATCATCTGCATTGGTTGAGAGATTTGTGTCGGTGCGCAGACTCGCGATATCATTGATTCTATTCCAAGGATATTTTCAATATCAATAAACCGCTCAACCTCATCTTGAATTTTAAGTTTCAATATCGTCTGGTCCTTTACTCCGATACTTGCTTTTTTTCTGAATGATATCTCCACCTCCGAAACATCAAAGGTGTATGGTCTGAAAAAATAATCTACCGGCACGCCTAAAGCTTTGGAGAGTTTGATTAAAATCTGACTCCCTGCCATAGCTTTGCCAGCTTCGTATTTGGATATGGTTTGCTTGGTTACCTCCTTTCCTGTTTTTGCGGAAAGACCTTCCATCGACAAGCCGGCCCTTTGCCGCGCTTGCTTTAGCCTTTTTGCGAATACTTCTTTCGTTTCCATATTTTTGTCGTCGCATTTAATGCGACAAAATTACAAAATTATTTTGATTTGTCAACCATTCAAGTAGAAAAAATTCAGACTTTTTTACTTCAACTGGAAACCTCAGGTAATTTGTATCATGAACAAGGTGCTTTCAGTTGTCCAGAATACCGTTTTCTTGGCCAAATCTCTGTTTATTCTTTACCAATCGCCTCAGATAGCCTCAGATAGCCCGGTTTTCTTTGCCAAATTCCGTTAATAATAACTAATTAGCTGTGTGTCAATTCATAGAGTGCTTTTCAACGAGGAGGGGTATTAAGCAATAAATTACACATAATATCCTAAAAAAAATCAATGGCTAAGAAAATAAATGATTTTCTTAGCCATTGATTTTTTTATCCCGTTTTACCCCATAGTTTTCTTGGCTAAATTACGTTTTCTTGGCCAAGAATATTTGTTTTCTTGGCTAAAATTCCGACACTCCACGGTAGGTTTGTGAGTATCAATGGAGGGCTTCGATTGCAAATTTTCGTGGAAATACAATGAAAGGGACAACAATTAAGAATTTTTCAAATCATACTGCAAGTATATGGCAGTGATTTCGATTAACTTTGCAGAATGAAACAGGAAAAGACGCGCATACTTACCCGGGACGGCGTGGAAGTCGAGGCTTTCGCTCCAGCTATTTTGTCTGTAAGCCGTGCTACGGATATACCGGCGTTCTATGCGGAATGGTTTTTCAATCGCCTGGAGGAGGGATATTGTAAATGGCGCAATCCTTTCAACCGGGTGGTGAATTATGTGTCGTTTGAAAGAGTGCGGTTTATTGTATTCTGGTCGAAGAATCCGGCTCCCCTTATTCCTTATCTTGACAGATTAAAGAAACGGGGAATAGGTTGCTATATCCAGTATACGCTCAATGATTATGAGGCGGAGGGACTAGAACCCGGTGTGCCCGCAACCGGACAGCGCGTTGAGACCTTCCGCCGACTGGTGGAGGTTCTTAGTGCGCATGGCGTGGTGTGGCGGTTCGATCCGATGATTCTGACAGATAAAATCGGGATCAGTGAACTCTTGCAGAAAGTCAGTTTTTTGGCGGAGAAACTACATGGCTATACCGATACACTTGTTTTCAGTTTTGCCGACATAGCCGGTTATCGCAAAGTCGGGCGCAATCTCGCGGCGAATGGAATCGGTTATGAGGAATGGACGGAGGTCGGGATGAGGGAATTTGCCTTGCGACTTTCTCAACTTAACAAAGAATCTAGATGGAATCTGAAACTGCGCACCTGTGCCGAGAGAATTGACTTGTCGGAGTTCGGTATAGAGCATAGTCGATGTGTAGATGATGAACGTATTGCTCGTATCGCCAATCGTGATGCTTGCCTTATGACGGAACTTGGATTGCGAATACATGAACAGTCGCCCGGTCTGTTCGGAGAGATCGAGATGCTTCCAGCCGGAGCCATCTTTATGCCGGAAGGGCGGTATGCCATGTGTATCGCCAATAGAAAAGATTCTGGTCAGCGCCAGCTCTGCGGCTGCATCAAATCGAAGGACATTGGACAGTATGACACGTGCCCGCATGGATGCCTTTACTGCTACGCCAATACCTCATCCGAATCAGCAAGTCGAAATTATCATCGGCATAATCCCGATACCGAAACGATTATATCTTAAACAGCCCTATTGAAAATGTTGAAGTTACTCACCTATGACTCATTACTGGCGGAAGCGTCAGAGTATATACTGAGCCTTCCGGAAACTAAGCAAAAAGAATTGAAGGAAAATCTTTCTCATGGGAAAGCTCTCCTGAAAAGCAAGGATCAAATGAAAGCCTATCTACATCATTATGGCCAGATGCATCGTGAGAAACTCCTGCGTGCATATAAGCACATTCCCTCAGATTTTTTGAAGTCTTCATTTTCGGTGATAGACTGGGGCTGCGGCCAAGGTCTGGCATCAATGGTATTGAGTGAATATGTGCCGAATGAAGACATTGTGACAGACTTTATATTAATTGAACCTTCTGTACTGTGCTTGTCACAGGCGAATGCCAACCTCACATGGAGCAATCCTAAGAGTATGGTTGATGTACTTAGGAAGCGTGAGGAAGAAGTTGAAGCCACTGATATATGTGTTCAAGAACGCAAAGTGCTTCATTTATTGTCAAATGTAGTGGATATGCCTGAATTTTCGGGTAATGGGATTCGCCGGTTTGTCTTTGCCAAGATCAACCTTAATCATCTTATCATAGGAGTGAGTCCATTTTACCCTGAAGAAGGTCGAGGAAAGAGGATGGATGAATTTGCGGAATCACTCAATGGCTTCAAGAAGGTGTATTCTTTCCAGAAACATATTGATGATTGGGATAAAAACTATAGTTGTCAAATTCGGGTTCTATCAAACCGACTTACACCGAAAGGTGAAGTCTTTGAGAATCGTCAATACGTTCATATTGTCTAATGTTTTTATAATGAACGTTTTGGCGATTCATTTGTATTTGACATTTCGATATATTAACTTAAGTTGCAACTACTTCGGTAATTTTTACCGAATCATTGTCTGAGAAAAATCACTAAATTTGCAAGATGAAAGAAGATAATGCAAATGAAATCATACTCTATCAGCCGAACGATACTCTCACTCTTGATGTAAGAGTAGAGGATGAATCAGTGTGGCTTACTCAGGCTCAGATCGTTGAGTTGTTTGCCAGCAGCAAAGCCAATATCAGCGAACACCTGAAACATATATTTGAGTCTGGAGAATTACTTAAAGATGCAACTGTTCGGAAATTCCGAACAGTTCGTCAAGAAGGGAATCGGAGTGCGACATGATGAAACTGGTTTCTGTATGTAATGCTCCCACCAATAAGAGTGGCGTTTATTTGGTATGGAACTCAACTTGCAATGGAAACAAAGAATTAATTTATATCTGCCGATCAGGAAAAAAGGAAAATGGTAAAATTGTTCATCGCAAAGCCGGATTGGGGGGAATTAAGGATAGATTGGTTAATGGTCACCAATTTGGGAAGTTACCTCGAAAAAGAATATGACCTATTAAAATGTTACAATATGGGATAAAAAAATTAACAGTAAGTTGGTTTGATACAGAGAACGATGATCCTGTAGAAGTGAAAAGAATTTTATTAAATGAAATATTACATATCAGTGGGAGTCTACCAGTTTGGAATAATCAACCATACTGATTCGCGGTTAATTGACAAGTTTGATTAACACAAAAGTATACTACAATTATTGAACATCTATCAATAATCATTTGCGACCATGGATGTCAACAACCAAATAATCATATATCAGAGCGAGGACGGCGAGACCCGTATCGAGGTAAAATTTACCGGGGAGACTGTATGGCTTTCCCAGCAACAGATGGCAGAGCTTTATCAGACGACTCGACCCAATATCGTGCAGCATATCCGCAACATATATGCGGATGGAGAATTGGATGAACATGCAACCTGTAAGAATTTCTTACAAGTTCGACAAGAGGGAGCCAGGCAGGTGACGCGAGAGATACCATTCTATAACCTCGATATGATTATATCGCTGGGTTATAGAATCCTTGGGAGGATGTTAATAAGGAGCTGACGGTTTCCACTCTATTTGCTGATGATATAGTGACAGGGTGGACTCAAAGTCAAAGCAGGATAATGTTTGAGAAGCTTGTCAAGAATAATAGTCAGGAAGAAATCGGCAATATACTTGGTGTTTCCAGACAGATGGTCAGCAAGTCCTTGAAGGCAGCCAAAGATGCTTTGATTTCAGTATATGTCAAAAGATTTGAGGAACTGATTAATCATAAAACGATATGAGCGCAGTATTAATTCTTATAAAACTGATAGCGGCGCATCTCGTAGGAGATTTCATATTGCAGTCTGACAAGATGTGTGCGGATAAGTTTTCCAAAAATAAAACTGTCAGATATCGTGCATTGTCTGAGCATGCTATCATTCAGGTGTCATTGGCATATCTGTTTGTCGCGCAATGGACAAACTGGGTTGTCCCGCTTGTTATTGGTGTCAGCCACTTTTCTCTGATATGCGCAAATATAGACGAAATACAAACATAAATGGGGTGCTTACATTGCCGAATATGTCACTAAACTACTGAATTCTGATAAAATACTCGAACAAGCGACAACCAGCTATTTTCCCGAGCGATGATGGCGAAACCGATATCGAAGCCCTTAAATCTTTTATCAAATCTTACACAGTGTGTTGTAGGATCTGCTGTATCAAAAACGTTGACTCAGGGGAGTCAAATTTACGGGCAAATAGTTTTCCAGATGTAATAATAGAGCTGAGATCATTAAGCATCAGTGATTTCGGAGAAGGTTGCCGGGCGCTCCAATCGATATATCTCAGATTGTCTGACACTATACATAATCCGCAATTTTGCAGGAATGTTTGTTTATATACTTCGTCTGAGCACGAGGTGTGTTTTGTATATCGAATGATTTCGGTTCGCTTTTGAAGTAATATTTGAACTGCACGGCGTCGTAAATCTACCCAATTTGAGCCATACATGAAAGGCAATCCTTTCGGATGGGGTCTCTTTACACCAAACTTGCATTGCAGCGACAGAAACTTACTGATTGTGTATTG
>ERZ778516.639-NODE-639-length-28836-cov-11.388590_pt1 | contig 28836 bp, 27 predicted proteins | sample MGYA00510342_ERZ778516 | MGnify/ENA primary metagenome ERZ778516 (study PRJEB29527, sample SAMN07138961) | mouse gut metagenome | material: feces | host: mouse | place: China:Nanjing | collected 2016-01-25 ... | reverse complement strand
TTGATTATACCATGAATTTTATGAATTTGCAGCAACAAAGTTAGTGCATATGGTGAAGTCCCCCTGGACAATAACGCAACAGAGTCCACACTGTGGGGTTTTTGTATTGGCAAGCACAACTGGCGGCTGATCGACACCATCCGCGGGACCAAATCCAGCGCCATAATCTACAGCATCATGGAAACCGCAAAAGCAAATGGATTGAAAGTCTATGAATATGTGGAATATCTGCTGACTGAGATACCGAAACACGAAGACGACACAGACTTATCGTTCCTGGATGACCTGCTCCCATGGTCACCGAATCTCCCGGAGTATTGCCGGAAGTCCAATAAATTTGAAGTGAAATAAGAACTGGAGCAAGTCTGCTACTATAATACAGGATTGCTCCAGTTTTTCATAGGTACTCACTATTTACCGTTTGCAAGTGAAATAAAGACTGGAGCAAATCTGTTTCTATCATACAGGATTGCTCCAGTTTTGTATAGGTACCCACTATCTACCGTTTACGTCAATACTACAAAACACATTACAAAACAATAATTTTTCTTATTTATGATTTTTAATCCATGATTCTTTATAGTTTGATTTACATAAACAATCATTGTATTTTAAGGATACATCAAATCAAATAGCAATATTTTAATATATATATTCTTGTAAAAATTTCTTTCGCTCTAAATAATAATTTGACAGATCAATGAAACCGTCATCATGAATGCACCAAGGTTTCTCCATATTTGGTACAATGATTTTATATCCTTTCTTACGAAATTCAAAGCTTTGAGACACATCATAAAAATCCCATTTTTTAAACAAATCTTCACGCCATTTGATATCATATTGAGTTGCCATAAGGAGACCATCTAATGCTTCTACTTCCTGATATTCTGCTGAACAGATTTCTCCAATTTGTGCATCTATTGTCTGACCAATATTGTTACTATAAATTCTTCCTATTCGAGGTCCATACCACATTATTCCGTGTTTAGGCAGTTTTGGAGATCCAACCATTCCAATCATGCCAATATCTGCATTTTGGAATAGATGGATCAGATATCTGACGAAATTTGGTTCAATGATAAAAACATCCTGATGTATATATACTTTATATTTTGCATCAGAAGCAATCATTGCTTCATTATAACCAGCAGCCATTCCGGTTGCTTCATGTACAGTAATAATATCAATCGTATATTCATTAGGAATATTCAATTTGTTAATATAGTATATTGCCTCTTGCATATATTGTTCATTATTCACACAAATAATAAAACATATTTTTTTTGTATCCATTTTTATTGAATCCTTTCTATACTATAATCACGAAATTATTATATTTTATAACACCACTTTACAAATGATACCCTTGGTGCTAAACAACCTGTTTTGAGTCATTTGATTTTATCCTGGTTTCGACAACAAGCATTTCAATACCTTTACGGCTTCACACTATGCAACTACACAGTGTCCATAACATTTTTTGTTCATAACAACTAACTTCTATGCTCCATCTGAAAACATACAGTATCAGAGGGATATATATGCGAGACTACGGATTTGGTTCAACGAGGATTTTCCTAATCCATAAATGTAACATACGCAAGTGCTACCCTTCTTCCAAATATGTTTATAAGGCCACGTCACACAGCCACATAGTAATCACCAATTTTTTCATTAGACAGCATAAAATCATTCTGGATGAACAACCTTTCCACACAATGCAGATCTACCTCTTTGTTTAGTCCGTTGCTGTGACAGATTATAAATAACGAAATCAGACCTTACATTTCCAATGGGATCAAAGTTCTCATATTCATCCACAGCAGAAACAAGAGCCTTTTAACATACCATCTACCACAAAAGATGATAAAGCTCTTCTTTGTATGAAATACAGACATTATATGACATGCCATAGACATAACTAGTTACAGTGTGATTCCTTTTCTGCCACATATGGTGTCCAAGCGTATCGGAAGATAAGGTATCCTATTCTTATTCCATACTGGCACGCAGAGAATAATGCTCACAAAACCATACCTATTAAGATAATTGGAACTATTGTGTACAGCATGGATAAAAAGCTTTGAGATATTCTCAAATATTTTACCGAACTTTGAAACCATAGTATCGTCAAATATAAAAAACAGATCTTTAACTGTAGCTTTTCTGTCATCGGTTTTAAAGTTATAAAAATAGTGGTGTTCATTATATTTGAATAATCAGCCTTTGTATAGGATCTACATAATAAACATATAAATATCGATACAGTCTACCAACCAGATTGTTTTCATTATATAATAAGTTAGAGGTAAGATACAAAATCACTCTCTTTTGTATGTTTTAGTCAACAAATCTATTGTATATTTAGAAGGCATTTTGTACGTTATTTTATTTTCCTTTTTTAAAGTTTAAAAATAGTGTTTGATAATTAAACTCAAGTTCATTTTTGATTTTTTCCAATACTTTCAGAAAACTTTGCCGCTAAGTATAAATAGTTTTCATTATTAGGAAACAAATGTACTAAATAGTCTAACATATGAAATGCATATCGAAACATGTTACGTTCTAAAAATAAGTTTACCAATTTTAATAAAAGTTGATCTTTATTTACTGAAACAATTAAAACAAGATATTGCAACATATAAGGTGATACATGATTTTGTTGAATGAATTCTATAATTGACTGGTGACTTTGCTCATCATCAATGAATATTATTCTCCAAAGATAAAATTTTAATTGAGTTAATTTACTGATGAGTTCTTCATGGGAAGAACCCATATCTAAAATAGTTATGAGTTCACCTGATTGTAATTCTTTCTCATAAATCCGTATAATTATTTTTAGATATGCAAATGGAGTTCTAGACTCATATATAGTTAGCAAATCTTTATTATGCAATAGATACAATAAATTCTGTCGAGATTTTACTGTTGAATCTAAAAGCATTTCATCAATTTGTTCGAGTATAACCTTTTCTTGTGCTAAGTGATTTTCAGTCCATTTGTATTCTGCTTTCTCTTCGTCTTGTATATAATCTTCAAAATTCATATTTTTCCCTTACATTTCCGGCTATAATGAATAGTTAGCTTTGTTACAATTATAATAGGTTTTTTAGATCTAAATTGTATTTATAAAATATCATGCATAAGTTAAGAAGTCAATATATTTATAAACTAACTTCAATAAGTCTTTTGACCACCACCACCCCAAAAACCGCTATAATTCTGTCTGAAAGCATTGCTAAGCAATGTAATTATTCTGGTATCTGTCTGAAAGCAATAGCAGTAGTCATGTTCATAAAGTTAGAACTATCCGCCTTTGCATAAGAATACACATAAGTTATGTGTACATGGTCACTCTCTTTCGTATATTTTAGTGGCAAATTTATTATTCATTAGAAAGTTCTTGTAATTTATTTTATTTTCCATTTTTGAATGGTTATAAAGTAGCGCTGTTCTAATAGAAACCTACATTTTTTGAAAACAATTACAAATTAAAACCTATTGGATTTTTGTAAGATTTTATTATAGAAATTTTTATAAAAAAAGAGCCGCATCCAGTTAATTTTATCTTTAGTAAAAATGAAGTACATTTTCTTAACTGAATACGTCTCTCTTGTTAAAGAATACCACAAAAATATAAAATAAACAAGCCCTATTTTCAAAAAAATGCAAATTTTTGTAAATATTTGTCGATAACTCTAATATTTATGATACCATCGATCCAAAATCACCAGATAGCGGTTTAAATTCTTAGGTTTCATCTTCTTTTCATATTTTCTGTGATACTTTGTATACTGCTCATAAAAGACTTCCATCGGAACCGCTTTCTGATGGTATTCATACCACATTAAAGCGTAGCGATAAAGCTCTGACAGCACTCTGCTGACTTTTCTTTTCAGAAAGGGACGAAAAACCGGCGTCAGCGGCAAAGTATGCGTTAACAAGTATTCACTGATTTCTGCATATTTTTCCGTAACCTCCCGCATTGCTGTAAGAAAAGAATCCATCATTGGCATCTCTTCTTTATAAAGGCTTTGATATCTTTCCGGGTCTTTTTCATAATATAGGTATCTGTCTACAGAACGGAACAGCCCTATATAAAGCTCATTGCTTTGTGCTTTTTCAATAGATAGTTTCAGATCACATATAAGAGCCCTTAGCCCAGGATAGAACTTCTTCATAAGCTCACACTGCTCATCGTTTGTCGCAAGATATGCCTGAATGATTGGATTGATTTTATACCATGCGATTGCAAAAACAACAATAGATGCTAGGATACAGGAGATAAAAAGAAGTCCGATCAAAGCATCTTGCATAGTTAGTATATATTTTATTAATTCTTTCATAATTGTCACTTATTTGTGAACTACCCATCATCTAAAGCTAATGAGATTGCGCCCACAATATTTCAATAAAATTAGAAAGAATCATATTCACGAATATTGCCTCTTGTGCTATCCCGCTATTCTCGCCCCGAACATGATCCTTTCTAAAAACAGTTTATCACAAAATTCGAGCGATGACAAGGATTTTTTTGATAAAATTCTACAAAATTTGCAATTTAATAATCAAATACAATAACATCGTTTTGTTTGTATCCTTTCCTAATAAAACAGCAACACAATTCAATCCATCCAACATTATAAAATAAGAACGGTCTGTACACAAACTGCACAGACCGTAAAAGATAATGAAAGAATATCAAAGCTCTTTCATACAAGAAATGAATGATAGATTTTCAACAGATATTTTAGATATGTTTTATTTGCTTTTCAAATATTCCATTCAAGCAATTATACACACTTTCAACAGACATACTTCCATCAACCATTATTCATCAGTCAGACTCTCAATGATTACACTTCAAATATCCATATGATTAACAGAATATGATATCCACCTACCAGCCAGCATGATACTGCCTGATACGCAGACGAGCTTTCTCGCAGATCCGTGCTCTGCATAATTAGTAGAGCATTTAAAAAATTGAAACTCAGCCAGTGAATCACGCCTCGGTCTTCGATCCTGTCCTTTCTACTGTTTCACACAGCCTGATACCCTAAATTAGATACGCTGCGGATGGTTTGCGCCTCTGCGCTTTGACGGTCGAGGATCTTGGCATCATTCTTCACAGCCCGCTAAGAGTCGGGCTGCTATGGATGAGCTGGCTGTGGATTGTAGTTAATATTTTACAAACCAACGTTCCAACAGGCGGAAATAGTAATCCATGTCTTTGTCATCCAGTTTTAATTTTGATGTTAAATGAAAGCTATTCATTTCATATGCTAACACATCTGGTGTGACCATTGTGTCGTTCTTACTTAATTCTTTCATATAACTGGTGTAGCGTCTGATCCAGGCGATTCTTTTCATGATTTTTCTCTTTAAAATACAATGTCTCAGCCAAAATCGGGGTACACCATTTTCTCTTAGAAAATCTTCAATGTCCAATAACTTTTGATACAATTTATCAACAGACTGAATAAAGGAATCGATCCGATATCTCTCATAGTCAAAAAAACTGCGATATTCTTCCGGGCTGCTCTTATATAAAAGATACTTATTAGAAGCAATTCTTAGGTCAATACTACTGATCGGATTCGCTTTTGTTTCAGCCATATATAGTTTCAGCTCAAACATGTGCTTTTGAAACTCAGGATAAAATTTCAGCATACTTTTACGCCGATTTATTTTCCATGCAAAATATGGCTCCAAGAGCAGAGATAATTCGTAGAACAGCATTAAGCTGACCGAAAATACTCCGACGACTACGTTCAGCAATAAGACCATTGCCATATCGTCTCCAAATATCTGCAAATTTTTTACTATTTCATTCATATCGTTCGCCCACAATGTTTTAAGTAATTAAATCGTTTCCGTATCAAAATTTTAAAAACCATTCATCCAGCAAGCAAAGATACTCTTCCATCTTTGCGCATCCGATCTCTACCTTCCAGTAATCCTTAAAGTCCTGCATCTTCTTTTGAAATACATCCGTCGCGATTTCCTCCGTGCTGTACTGTACCCAAATAAACGAGTAATAATACAGCAGAGTCATCATTTTATGTATTTTTCTTGCTAAAAAAGGATGCGTCAAAGGCGGTTTTGGTATGACTGAGGCAGCAAGAAAATGATTCATCTCTGCTAATCTGTCCGTAAAATCTTTGATTGCTCCACACAAAAGCTCAATGATTTCGATATCCTGCTGATTTTTCCGAAAATACTGTTCTGGATCTTTTTCAAATTCCAGATATTTTCTGATAGCAACTCTTACATACATGCACAGAGAACCATTTTCAATCTCTGACATTGCTGCTTTCAGCCTGATGATCTGCTTTTGAAATGCCGGGTAAAATTCCTGCATTATCTGATACTGCTCATCATGAAACCTCATCCTGTACAATGTTTTCTGTACAAAGGTACGAAACGAGACAGTCGCAACTGAAACAAATGCTGCAACAAATGCAGGAAAAATAAATACCTTCAAATCATCTTTGATTTTCGGAAAATATTTTGCTGGCCATTTTGATAACTCTACCAATTCTTCGATTATTTTACTTATCCCTAATTCTGGGTCTTCATTCAGTTTCATATTCTATATCAATAAATTCCTTCGTATCAAAAAAATCTTTAATTGTCATATTCAGGCCATTACAGATCTTGATAATCGTAAAAATGCCTGGATTTTTCGTAGAACAATTAATGATATGCATTAATGTTGTCATTGGAACCGCCGCCTTGTAAGACAGTGTGTAAAAGGAGATTCCTTGATTTTTACATAAGCGTTGTATTCTTTGTGATAACTTCTTTTGTACGTTCATTGTATAATACCTTCCTTTTATGGTCTTTTGTTTCATTCTATTACTTTTTATACCAAAACAACTACCATATATGGCATTATTTTACTTATTCATCATTCGTAAGAGCTACATATGCGATTATTTCCATAATAACCAAAAGAGCAGTTATCCAAATAGATAAACTGCTCTGTGTAAAACTATTAAATTTTCAGAAAATTCTGGTTATTTTAGTATTATCGTCATACATCTCCGATGAATTGTCTGCTGTAAGATATAGTAACCATTATATATAAAATTCATAAAATTATTTTGAATAGAACGAACGCCACATTATTTTTTGTCATCTAAAAACTGTGGATCTATATAATTAACTCTAGTCATGTTTCGATAATATTGCTGAACTGCGTTTTGGCTTGTTTTCACTTCCCGGATCTGCTTTTTCACATCGCTGAATTTTTTTTGCGCCAGTTTATAATTCCGCTGTTCTTCAACCTGAATACTGTTGCTCTGCGCCATAATATCACGTATCAAATCCTGTAATTTTTGAATCTGCTCTTTATACTGATCTTTATTTTCAGCTAATTCTTCTTTTACACGCTCATAGATATGGTCAAACCCTTCATCCAGCATTTCCAGACTGTCTACAAGCTTTCCTTTACTTTCTATATTTTTTTCAAACTCTTCCGGGCCCAGGTCTTCATCCAGGAGCAATACTCTCTGCTCTTCATTTTTTTTCCTGATTTCCTCTAAAACTGCAAGTTTTTTTGTCAGACTTTGTGTCAATATATCAAGATAATCACGTTCCTGCATAAATAACTCCTCTTTATTTACGACTGCTGTACAGATGACAGACGCATCACTTCTTTCCATGTATCCCGCATTGTACGCAGATGCCCCAGTACCTCTTCCAAAATCTCTTTATCTTTTTTTAGATTTGCCTCAACCAGACGGTCATGCAGATAATTGTATACATTATCAAAATCTTTTGCTACTTCATATTTATGGTTTAACGTAGCCTGAAATTCTTCAATAATTTTTTCTGCTTTTACAATATTCGTATGAGATTTTGCTATGTCCTTATCTTCAATCGCTTTTACCGCTATATTACAAAACTTAATCGCTCCCTCATATAGCATCAGTGTCAGCTCCGCTGGTGTCGCTGTCAGTATCTTATTCGTTGCATATGCGGAATATGCATTATTTTTTAACATCCTAAATCCTCCCTGATATTTGACATTAAATAAGGTTTGGATGCTTCTTCGCACTCAAACCAATAACAGCCCCAGAGCCTGCCTAGGACAGGCTCTGGTTGTGTTTTAGCCTAACATTCCGGTAAATGCAGACATCTGATTCTGTAATTTACCCAATGCCACTTCCATAGCCGAGAACTTCTTATAATAGGAATCCTCGATTTTGGCAACCTTTTCATTCCATTCTTTGATCTTTGTTGTATAATCGCTGTAGCTCTTTGCCATCTCTTTATCATTATAAACAGTATAGGCACTCTTAAGTTCCGTAGAGCCTTTCAGCTTTTCATCCATATTATTATACAGCTTAGATGCAATGCCCTTGATAATCTCATTGACAGCCTCTGGATCTGAATTGAGCATTTCCATCAATTTATCTGCATTTTCTGACGAAAAAGCATCATCCTGGTCACCGTCTATATGAAGCGCATTTTTCTCATTTTTGGAACTAGCAAAATATCCCAATGACTTAATACCCAGGTTTGCAAGGCCAAAGCTCTTTCCGTTTACAGTAACTGTTGAGGACATCGCTGTCGTCATAGCGCTCATAATGCCGCTCAGTGTACTGTCTCTGCGCAGCAGGGAACCTTTGATTTTCTTTTCCCATTCTGCAATATCGGATTCTGACATTGCGTCTTTTTCGTCTGCTGTTAAAGGTTCATATCCTTTTGCTGAATCTGCATTATAGTAAGAAGACAGTTCGTTGATCAAATCATTATAGCTGGATATGAATTCTTTAATATCGTCATACATTCCCTGTGTATCTGTATCAGTTGTAATACTTAACTCTTCATTAGGATCTGTTTTAGCTAATGCCTGAATGGTCAGTCCATTTACCTTGAATGTATTGTTTGATGAAGTATAGGTTGCACCATTTAATTCTATTTCAGCATCTTTCCCTTTACGGATTACAGCTCCTTTGGATTCACTCAGTCCTAAAGCGTCTATTGCACCCTGATCTCCTGTAAGTACAATATCTGTCCCTTCGCCCGTTTTTGTAGATGACAAAAAAATACGCTGGTTATCCGCATCGAAGGATGCCTTAACACCTGTACCAGAATCATTAATCTGCTTTACAAGATCATTGATCGAAGTAGCAGATGAAACATCAATATCTTTACTGCCATCTTTTCCTTGAATCGTAATCTTTCCGCTGCCTGTATAACCTAAACTTGCTAAAGTATCATTTGAAGATACTTTTTCACCGTTACCCTTTTTCAATTTACCGCCAGTCACATAACCGCCAGTCGCAAGCTCATTCACTTTTAATGTCTGTGTCCCGCTTACAGCACCGCTTCCTGCGGTAATTGTCGCTTTCGATGGATCAGATACCGTCGTTTTCTTCTTCACCGAAGATCCCAGACGAAGTTTATCCAGACTCTTATAAAAGTTAAAGATCTTAGTATTCAAAGATTTCCAAAGATCCTGTGTCCAGGAAAGTTTTGTCTGCTCTTTTACATATTTGTCGCCTTTTGCCTTATATGCTGATACTAATTCGGTAATAATCGAATCTGTATCCAGCCCGGAATTCATACCTGTAATTCGAATTGTCATACTCTAACCTCCTATTACTGATTGATGCTTTTATAATTTTTCATCTACCATAATACCTGCCATTTCCCATACCTTCTGGATCATATCCAGTGTCTGCTCCGGCGGATATTCTTTTAAAATATCTTTTGATTCCTTATCTACAATTTTAATTGTAACACGGTTTGTACCCTCGTGTATACCGAATACTGCCTCTGTCTGATGGTTGATGCTTTTTTTAAACTTCTCGATCGCCTGCTCGAGCTGTCTGTTGCTCTTGCTGCCGCCTCCCTGAAAGTCTTTCTGTTCTCCTTTTCCTTCCCTTGCGGGTTCAAACAGCTTTAGTTCAGAGCCAGAATCAGCCGATTCCTCTGGTATCTCTGAAGTTGTTTCTGATGATGCAGTCTTGACAGATGCTTTGCTTTTCGGATTTGCTGCATTAGACACACGTCCCTGATACGTCGCCGCAGCGGTGCTCATTGCTTCTATAGCCATACCATTATCACCTCCCTGCGAATGCTCTGGCTTGCCCACTACTCCTATTGCTTTTTATATCGGTTCAAAGAGTCAAAATATTAAGATCAAAACATATTTTTCAGAAGTTCCATATTTTCCGCATTGGAGGATTCTTCATTTTCCTTCTGAATCTGGAGATATACTTCCTTGCGGTAAATCGGGATTTCCTTTGGAGCAGATACGCCGATCTTTACCTGATCGCCGCGGATTTCTAATATTGTTACTTCAATATTATTATTTAGTACCAGTGCTTCGCCTTTTTTTCTGGTTAACGCCAACATATCTACTCACCTGCCTTTTTTTTATTTAAAATATCGTAGATCATATATTTTACAGGAAAATCGTCTTCGACAATAATCTGTGCACCATGTAAATTCTCCATATTAATAATAAACGGAGCTTTCAGGTTCACGGACATTTTTTCTATTTCCTTTGGCACGGTGATTGTCACCAGTATAAATGTACTGCCCTCTGGCATGTCGCCGAGTATTTTTAATTCTTCTTCGTTAACGGTTGGACGATAGTCTGGCTTAACATCCAAAGGATTAATCACCGGCATTGCAAATTCCGGGTCATCCATTGATTGCAGCCATTTCACGCCGCCTTTCTCTTTCTTTTCTTCATCATAGATTAAAGTGAAGTTTTGTAGATCCGGGAATCCGATAATACCTTCTTTTAATTTGATGATCTTGTCGTCCTGGATATCGATCTCGCCAAATAATCTCGTATCTGCCTTCATCCTTTACTCCTTTAACTCATTTTATTGTAAAAACTTTTGTTGTTAAGCATGATGGACGCCAAAAACAAATTCATGTTCCTGACGTCCGTGTCTCACTCTGTTTTTATAGAAAATCCAGCAGTGTCATCTTTCCAATCTTTGCCGCCGCCTGCAAAGCTGCCTGATAAGATACCGATGCAGCCGTATAGTTAATCACCAGTTCTGATAAATCCATATCTTCATTGATAGATTTTAACTCTTTAAATGTAGATTCCTGTACGCTCATACGGCTCTTTGTCATATCTACGCGCTCGCCGCGCCCGCCCAGGTCAGTGATTTCCAGATTTACTGTATCCAGATAACCCTGGAATCTTGAAATATAAGAGCTGTACGTATCATGCATATTCTGGTTGGCATAATCAAGCTGCTTTTTCGCTGCGTCATACCATTTGTTCAGGCTTTCCAATTCTTCATCTTTGTAATTGCCGGACTCGATTTTTGTCTTGATATCATCGACTGTTTTCTGTGCAGAAATTGCTGCATTCACAATATCGATCAGGTCATCCATATCACGGCGGATATCTGAGTTAAATACTTCTCTGCCTTCAGTATTGATCTGCATCTGCTGTCCGCCTGCGATATTGTAATAGATCGCCTGTGTTTTCCAATTTCCGTTTTCATCAAAGTTTTCGTATACGATATTGTCTCTGTCCTTCATATACCGTGTGCAGTCAAAGTAATATTCTGGACGGAGCTCGCCTTCTTCGAAACCTTTCTTATGATAATCAAACGTGATAGAAGCTTTGGTTGCATCCAAAGCGTCCGCGACACTTTCATTAAACAACAGTTCTCCGCTTTCCTGGTCAAATACGATCTCATTGTCGCCCAGCTTATAATCTGCTGCCTTTAAATCTGCCGTGTTTGATACTCTGTAGCTGATCGCCTGAGGTTTTGCGGCGGTTCCTATGTTGGCAGACAAAGAAGCATCATTTGGATTACCAGAATCCACAACATTAAATGATACCGACTGCTGTGGAGTTGCCCCTGCTACCGGTGCAGGCGGGGTTGCAGTAGCATCCCAGTCACTGGATTTATAAACATTATAAGTGTAAGTATCTGTATTTATCCCATTTACAGTTGTTGTTGTCTTTGTACCAGGCACAATCACATAGTCACTGTTTGCCGCCTGTATATCTGCTACTGGCTCAGCAGGATTCTTTGTTTTATCCAGATCAACTGAAATTGTGCCGCCGATTACTCCAAATTCAATCTTTCCATTTTCGGAGTTTAATCCTACTGCAACATTATTTCCATTTTCGTCTTTATAAGAAATACTCAGCGAATTCCCATCCGCAGAAATCTTATCATAAGCAAGCCGTATCCGGTTTAACTCCACTTCGTTAAATACGTCCGGGTGCTTTCCATTTGTTGCTACCGCGCCATCGGAAGTGTCGTCAAACGCTTCTGGATAATAATTTTTCTTATCAATATCCTGATAGTCAAACCGTTCGGTAATATCGTATTCTTCTTCCTTTGCATCTTTATTGCTCATAAAGGTCAGGCTTTCATTTGTCTTGAATCCGGTAAAGATGCTGCGGCGGGCATAATCTGCGTTACCTTCGCAGTATACCTGCTGCTGTAAGGACTGCAATGCTTTTAAAATGGTCTCCCTGTCTTCTGGCTGGAGTTCATCGGTTGTCCCGTGTACAACGCGGCTGTAGGCGTCGTCCAACAGGTCTTTCATGTTTTTCAGTGCTGTTCCGGTACAGTCCATCCAGGATTCCGCATCGGAAATATTGTTGTGATAATACTGTGTGATCGTACTTAACGTGCTGCGCAGGCGCAGGGAACGGATCGCAATGATCGGATCATCCGAAGGCTTTGTTATTTTCTTCTGCGTTGACATCTGGTTGTTTGTATAATCGACCTTCGCCCGGTTCGCATTGATATTTGACTTGGTACGCTTTACCATCATAGAATTCGTTACTCGCATCATATGACTGTTCCCTCCTTTTTATACACCTGTCTGCGTAATCAGGCGGTCATACATCTGATTCAGTGTGGATATGATTTTTGATGCCATATTGTAAGCATTGTTAAATTTAACGAGATCCATACCTTCTTCGTCCTCGTCTACACTCGATATAGACATCCTGTAAGTATCGATCGTCGTGCCGATATCCGAATAATTTTGTGCTAAAATATCTGCTTCATTCGCATCAATCGAAATATCCGAAATAATATAATGTAAGAACTGATCACCGCCGGAACCTCTGTAAATAACTGCCTTGCTTTCCAGCTCTAAAACCTCATCAACTAAGCTGGCATCGCTTTCGTGTGTATCTGTACGCCTGGATGTAGCAAGGTAATTGGAATCGTGCATACTCTTGTCATTGACTCTCAGATTGCCTGCTGTAAGCTGATAGTAATTGCCGCCCACGGCATCGGAACGGTAGGTCACTCTCTTGCCTTCCTCTCCGTCAGATTTCTTTGTATCCAAAAATGTATTTTCAGAACCGTCTGTGTTAAGCGCTACGAAAAATGCTCCCATCTGGTTGCCTGCTGTGTCCACACCGCCGTACTGGTAATTGATTTCCTTTGGCTTTGCAAGCCCTGTGACCGGGTCAATCTCATAACGCTCACCTACCGGATTGCCGTCTACGTCCAAAGTACCGTCTCCATTGCCGTAGATCTGCAAATCATTAAATTTGCGGCAGAAGGAACGCAAAAATTCGTTCATCTGCGACATATAGTAAGGCACGCCGCGCGAATCGATTGCCCTGCCGACACTGACTTCTCTGCCGCTCTTGCCTGCCATAGACGACATGTCGGTTCCTTCCTTCATTTTAAATACATACTCATAGTTAGGCTTGTTATCTTTGTCGTATGTCACTGTCATTTCAAAGCTGCTGTAGGAATACGCACGGTTTGCTATAATAATCTGTCCTGAAGCAGGCATATTCATCGCTTCTACGGACGTAATATTCGGGTTTGAAATGTGTATTTCAGAAGCTGCGATATCCACTTTGGACAAAGTGCCCTGGAAATTCTCTTTATTATTGCCGTCGCGAATATTTAAAACCGCTTTTAATTCACCTGACATCGTATCGGAATTGGCATTAAATTCATTTTTTGTATGTGACCAGCGAATATCATACAATCCGTCCAGGTCATTCTGATTTACTTTTTCCTCACGGGCATAGCATTCCAGTGTGTTATATTCAAAACCGTCTACCAAAAGCTGTCCTTCTACACGTACGCGGAAGCGTGTTCCCCCTACATAGGAATCTGGATCGTTGCTGTTCATAACTTCGGTTTCTTCGATTTCAACTGGTACGATCGCTGAAAGCTGATCCAGCAGATATGCACGCTGGTCGCGCAGTTCATTCGCACGCCTGCCCTGAATCTCAATCGTATTAATCTTTTCGTTAATAATCGAAATTTTCTGGGCAAAGGAATTGATCTGCGTCACAAGCGCGCTGACTTCCTGATTGCAGTCTGCCTGAATCGTACTCAGATTATGGTACATATTGTTAAAATATTCGGTCAGGCTTCCGGCATTATTGATAAACTGCGTACGGATATACAGATCCCCAGCATTGCCTTTTAACGAATCCATCGAATTAAACATCTTGGAATATAAGGTCGAAAATCCCGCAAGCTTCTGGTCGTCATCCCGGTACAAATTTTCGATCTGGGACATATAATAGCCCTTTTTTTCATACTGTCCGATATTGCTGTTATTTGTCCAGTATTTTACATCGTAATACGTATTGCGCATCTGTACGATGGAATCCGCATCGACACCGCTGCCCAGCGTTCCGTAGGTATAGTTGCGCAGAGAAGCCTTTGCTACCAGGTTCACGACCTGTTTGCTGTAGCCTGGCGTGTTTGCGTTGGATACGTTATTTGCCGTTGTATTAATAGAAGCTGAAAATGCATTTAATGCAGACCAGCCGATATTTAAACCAAAAAATGTAGAACTCATATATTCACCTCACATCTCTTATAGCATTGTCACAAGTGTCTCGATCATATCGCTGATTGTCTGGATATAACGGCTGGAAGCATTATAGGCATTCTGATATTTGATCATGCGCGTCAATTCTTCATCCGAGGACACGCCGATAACTTCATTTCGCTTATTTTCCACCGCTTCTACGGTTGCTTCTAGTTTTTCTGCTGTTGTTCCATACAGAGAACCGATAATCCCGATCTCACCGATCATTTCTTTGTAATAATCACTGTAATTATATTTCGCCTGCGTATAACGCGGATTGATCGAAATCGTCGCATTATCCCACAGCTTTGTCAAATTAATTGCCATGTCATGGGCAATCTTTTCATCCTCGTGCTTATGCGGAAGATTTGTGATATTGGTTAACAGATCATAATTAATCTCGATTTCCAAAGAAGTGTACTGCTTGGATGTATCGTAATGATAGTTTTCATTCAGTACCCAGGAGCCGTCAATTTTCTGGCTGGTATATTTTTCATTTCCTGGTTTATCCCACGGGCAATATGGCTTTTCGCCGGAGACTTTCAGATCTCCTTTGGAAGTCGTTGTTGTGCCGCCTGTTGTCGTCTCATACGTACCGATAATATTGCCGTTTGCGTCTACCTCTACTTCGATCCTGCCATTTGCATCTTTTTTCATATCGGTTGTATCAACCATACTTACCGTTGTAGCCTTTGGTTCTTTTCTGTCGTTAAATACACGGTACGTTTTCCCGTTATTTAATGTGACCGAGACGGAATCATTCACATCTTCTTCGTTGTACATATAATAGTCGCGCCACTCTCCGGCTTCTTTATCATATGCGGTTACTTTCCGATAGCGTTCGCATCCTGACCTTGTAAACAATTCCTGCGGCGGCAGTTTGCCGTCTGCGCCTACACAGCAGTTTTCTTCATCCAAAACCCTGACATTTTTATAAATAGAATAAGTGCCGTCTGCGTTTTCTACTAGCAGCTCATCCATATTTTTATTCGGTGACAGCAGGTCGTTAATCTGAGATACGATCGCGTGAACCAACTGGTCAAACTCTGCCTGTGTGTTCTGCATAATCGACAGTCCGACCGATGCATCATATTTGTCAGGATCTGCATTTAAAATATCGTTGAAGTTGGATATCGTTGTTCCTCTTGCTTGTACAAGAGCCTTTAATTCTCCGATGTCCGTATTAAACGCGGTACAGATTTCTCTTGAAAAATCAAATACTTCCGTATATCTGCCGGCATCCTCATGGGATAAATGCGGCCAGTACGGGGTAATATATCCGGTCATCGGATCTGTCTTTTTCCCCATCTCATAATGAACGACGTCGCTGACTACAAGCTCGCCTTCAAATTTGACATATACAGACCCGTTTGTTCTTTCCTCATATGTAACATTGCCGAATTTGCTGAGCTGGTCGAGCGCGTAATCTCTGGCGTCACGCTCGTTCATCGCAATCTCGCGTCCTCCGGCTTCAATCCCCTGAATCGCTACGTTTAAATTATATATCGTCTCTAAATAACCATTGATCTCGTCGATGTCATCATTGATCTGGATGTTGATATTTGTCTGATAATTCATCAGGCCCTTAAACAAAGCCTTTGAACGGCTGGCAAATAAGCTTGCCCTCTGAATCACCAGGTTTTGTGCCGCCATATCCGAAGGGTCTTTGGAAAACTCTTCAAACGCCTGCCACAAACTCGTTTTATCCCCATTTAAGATCTGCTGAAAAGCAGTTCCTTCCAGTTCCTGAAAATAACTTTGCACTTCATCGACTGCTTCATATGTTGCCGCATAGTAGGATTGTCTTCCATTTTCTGTGCGGAAAGCCTTATCCAAAAAAATATCTCTCGCATGGACAATCTCCCCGATGGAGGTTCCCTGTCCAATTAATTTCTTATAGCCATTTTTCGAATATGCCAGATTGCTGTAGCGTGCATCACGAAAAACAACCTGCTGACGTACATACCCGGGGGTATTTACGTTAGCCAGGTTGTTCGCTACATTATGAATCGAATCTTGAGAAGCTTTTAATCCTGAATGTCCTACAAAAATAGAACCCATTCCATTCGCCATAATTGCTCACACTCCTGTCCGTTATTGTTTTGCGTCAAATCCGCCGCCACCTAGTATCTCTCCCGTATTATATGCGTTCTTGTTATAGTTCGCTGTCTCGGGTGCGGTGCGCATGCTTCGAAACAGAGTCAGGTCAAACTCTACCAACTCCAGAGCCTGATTCAGCAATGTCTGGTTTTGTTCGTTGATATTCCGAACTTCTGCTAATGTCGTCTTCAACTGTTGTTTTACGTTCTGTAATCGTTCCTGCTCTTTTGGCTGGCTGCTTAATGTCTCGATAATCGTATCCAGTGTAAAATCATCCCCTGCTTTATTTAACACCACCGCCATGTCGCGCATGACTTTTTGTCTGTGATTATCCAGATTTTGAATCTTACTGGCGACATCCTGCTCCAAATCCACAATTTTTTCAAGAGCCGGAACATTGGCATCTATGATGACCTGTTTTTTCTCCTTAGACAACTCTGCTAACTTTCCATACTCTTCGTTCTCGTTTTCTAAGACCTGAATCAGGTCATCCATTAAACTTGCCACTTCTTATCCTCGCTTTTCCGTAACGATCCTGTTACTATTAGTTAGCCGCATAATAGCTTGCTAATAATTTGCTCGCAAAATCTCCAGTATCAACGTCATAGTTTCCAGACTTTATGCTTGATTTAAGCTCTGCTACTCTATCTTCCCTGATATCCGAAGCTGCTGCGACTGCCTTTTTTGCGATCTGATGATCTCTCCCTGCACGTGAGATCTGAACCTGATCACGTGCAGAAGCAATCTCTGCTGTACTCTTTGCCTTAGACGGCTTTGTCGTTTTGTATAAAGTTGCGATCTGGTTATAAGCATCTATACGCATATTAGGCATCTCCTTTCATCGTCTCGTCCCTGAATGATATAATTAGAACGCTTCACTTTTGCCCATATTTGATATACTCATTATGTGCGGATTGTGAAGTTCTATAACTTGTTTATCGGACGTTTTCTGGAATTTGTTAGCGGTTTTTCTAATTTTGTTGAATTTTCCACTGCCGCAGGTGCTATCTTTTAAGCACTTCTTGATTCTGCGGCGCACATATGCTAATCTTTATATATCATCAACGAAAGTGAGGTACATGCCATGAAAAAATTGTTGCAATTTACCAATATTTTATGCTGTGCACTGCTGCTTTGTCTGTGTATCTCTCCGCAGACAGCCAAAGCATCCGTACTCCCGCCAGCACAGAATACCGCCAGTCTGTGTGCAGCCACTGCGCGTTCCGGCTCCGGCATCACACCGCGGGAATATATCATCACTTTTCACCCGAACTACGGCGTTTTGCGGGAAGACAGCAGAATGACCACAGTCGGGCAGAGACTGAACCGGCTTCCGATCCCGACCAGGGACGGCTATACGTTTAAAGGCTGGTATACATGGACGACAGGCGGCACGCAGGTCACAACCAGCACCGTCTTTTCCGCCAATACAGAAGTATACGCACAGTGGGATAACTACAACGCAAATTCCAGCGATATCGTGCTTTCCAATATCACAGACACAGCCGCGTCGTTTATCGCGTTTATCCCAAACAGTTATGTAAGAACCTGGGGCATTTCTTTAGGAACCTCAAATGCTTACATGCCGGATACACGTACGGTCAACCATTTTGGATATACCTCTACGCTTGCCACAAATATTACAGGGCTTACGCCAAATACGACTTACTATTACAAGGTGTTTTATATCGCGGATACGATACGGCTGGAATCCGGCGTCGGTTCCTTTACAACGGGAAAAGCTTCAGAATATACGATTTCCTTTTTCCCAAACGGCGGTATTGTCAACGGGCAGACTTCCATGACGACGCTGAATCAAAAACTTCCGGTACTGCCGACGGCATCCCGCGACCATTACCGGTTTGACGGATGGTATACTGGGCTGTTTGACGGTACGCCGATTACAACCGACACCCCGTTTACAACGACCTGCACGATATATGCGCACTGGACTTACATACAGGATGCAGGAAACAGCAATACGAACAACGGGAATACGAACGGCAGCACAGGCAGTCAGAATACAGGCGGCAATAGCAGCGGCACAGGCAGCACCCAGCCAGGAGTCAGCGTTGATACAAGTACGGGAGGTTCTGACAATAACGAACCTGTAAGCGTGAAAAAAATCAAGCTGAAAAGCCTGAAAAATACCGGAAAAGGCAAAGTAAAAGTAAAATGGAAATGGAGCGCTTATGCAGACGGCTATCAGATCGCCTATTCCCAGAATAAAAAATTTCCCTCAGATAAAACAAACCGCAAATCCGCAAATGTTTTTACAGAATCCAAAACCGTTTCCGGGCTGAAAAAAGGGAAAACGTATTACGTCCGCGTACGTGCTTATCAGAAATCAAATGGAAAGAAATATTACGGCGCCTGGAGCAATGTGAAAAAAATAAAGACAAAAAAATAAAATTAAGACAAAAAACAGGGGGATTTAAGCCCTGCTTTTATACAGAGTTTAAAACCCCCAGCTTCTGAATCAGCTCCAGCACTACGTTTTTCTCATACAATCCCTGCAAAACCGCGTTTTCTTCGATCATGCGCAAAAGCATCGCGCTGTATGGCAGGATCTGTGTCAGCCGGATCAACAAAAACGCAACCCAGACCACAAGAAACGCTTTTACAATTCCTGCAAAAAATCCAAGTATCATATTGACAAGATGGATGCCGGGCTTTCTGGAAAATCTGTCCAGCCTTTTTTTGACAAAATGCAGAATTACCCAGATAATCAGCCACGCAGCAGCAAGCGCGATCCCTGTGACGCACAAATCAGCCGCCGCTTTTGCCATCTTTTTATAGATCCCCTGGGATTCTAAGATTTCAGACACCGACGCATTTGCCGCCTGGTTCAGTTCTTTTTGTACGGATTTTGGAAGCGCAACAGACGATAGTTCTGCAATGCCTTTCCACGTGCCGTTTTCCAGTTTTTTATCAATCTGTTTTCTAATATAGCCCTCGCTTGTTTCCTCAATCTGCTGGGCAATCGTCGTAGAATCCAGGATTACATCGCGAAAAACCGGCGTTGTAAAAGCGATAAATACGATTGCAGCCACCAAAGATACGATCGAATACACAACCCGCAGAAATCCTCTGTGATATCCGCGCAGTGCCGAGGTGATAATGTAGCCCATTACTGTAAAATACAACCAGTTCATTTAAAATTTGTCCTTTAATCTGATCCTGTCTGTCTCGCCGCTTAGTATCAGCCAGTAATCCAGCTCGCCGCTGCCGGATATCACGTCATAAATACTGCGGTCAAACGTATAGGAAAACCGTTTGCTGCCCCGCATTGTATAGAGCTGTACGCTTTTTTCATTGCGGATACAAAGCAGCCCGTTTTGCAAAAACCCGATCTGCGTATAATCCAGGTCGAATTCCTGTGTGAGCACCAGCTTTCCTTTCAGGTTATAAATATTCGTTACATAGCCTTTTGCCGACTTTTTATTATCATAAACAAGCCCGAAATATGCATCGTCATAATAAATACTGCGGACATTTCCGCTGCACTTGATTTCCTTTATCACTGCCGGCTTCTGCGTTCCCTCATACAAGATTACCTTTGTATCGCCAAATGCGGCAAGCCTGTCGTTTGTCACAAATCGGATGCTTGGTATAATCATGTTATCATATGTATAAGAGCCCACGATCTTGTCGATCTTATTCTGCCCCACGGTTCCATAATTGTAAAAAACGACGGTAGACTTCACATTGGCATCATGGATATCCAGCAGGCTGACGGCAAGCTTAAGCGCATCTCTTGATAACGCGAGATCGAGCGGATAGCCGCTGTTTTCAATATGCAGCTCCCCGCCAGCCAGCTTTTTTCCGTCTTTGTTGTACATATGGATATAGCTTGTCTGCGAATCTTCCATCAGGACAGCTATCGTACCCTCTCTGGCTATGCTGACCCGCTGCACAGGAATCGTCGTTTTAATCGTGCCTTGCAGCCCTGCCGTGTTCAGTATGTAGATCTGGCTTCCGCCCTGTTCGTAAATGGCAACATAGTCCTCGCACCTTGAAATCCTGGGCATCTCCATCTCATAGGTCTGATTCCAGTATACTTCTCCCGCAATGCTGGAATATACCGCGCCGTCTTGTGTATACTGCAATACATTTCCCTGAAACTCTTCATATTCCGCAGCTTCTGTCTCTCTGCGCTCTATCTGTTCTATCACTTCATATTCTGTGTATACTTTGTTTTCAAAATACAAAAATGCGGCAAAAAGCAATCCGAGTAAGACGCCGACAAGCATTAAGATCAAAATCAGAATCTTTAACCTGTGAATCCTGATTTTCTGTTTTAACTCGGACAATTCCTCTGCACTTTGTGCCGGAAGCGCCCGCAACGTACGATTTTTGCTTTTTGCCATATTTCTCTCCCGTATATAAAAATGGCTGCGGCTGTTTATGGCAGCTCCAATCTCTGTCCGGCATAGATCATATCCATATCATCGATTCCGTTTAACTGACAGATTTTTCGCGCCTTTGCCGTTGTTCCATAGATTTTCCTGCTGATTCCGACAAGACTGTCTCCCTCTTTCACAACATAATAACCTTGCAGCAGGCTTTTTTGTTCTTCTGACAGGGAATCCGCGTCAATAGCGCCATCGTTTTTCTTTGTTTTATCCTCGTCTTTTGCGGCATCCGACGTTTCTCCATCCTCTTTGGATGAACTGCCGTTTCCATTTGATTTTGTGCCTGACGGCTTGCTGTCGGATGCTTTTGATCCCGTTGCGCGGCTGCCGCTTGAGGAATCGACGTCTGACGGCTTGCTGCCGTTTGTTTTAGAGCCTGTCCCCTTGCCATCGGCTGTTTCTGCATCTGGCTGCTGGCTGTCATTTGTTGTTTTTGTATCTGGCTCCTGACTGTCATTTGTTGTTTTTTCATCTGGATGCTGGCTGCCATTTGTTGTTTTTCCATCTGGCTGCTGGTTGTTGTCACTTGTTTTAGAGCTTGTCTCCTGGCTGCTACCGGAATCTTTGTTATCCTCATTCCCATCTTCACCGCCAGATGCTTTGGATTCTTGATTCTCTCCGTCACCGTCGGATGCTTTTGCCTGATTCAAGTCAGACATGTCCCCTTCCTTTACATTCGGGCTCATCGCAGGTACGTCTCCGTCAGCCTGCCCGGAGATGCGGTTGACTGTAGATTCCAGATTCTGCATTTTCTCTACGTTATTTACCGTACTGATCCCTAGCACGCAGACGGAAAGCACGAGCAGCAGGCTGGTCGTATACAGCACCCCGTTCCATTTCCGCTGGGATATCTGAGCCTTTTTTTCGAGCAGTGCCGCACGGTAACTGTTGACAAGAGGCTCTTCAATCCCTTCTGCCGGGATATTCAGCTCTTTGCTGTTATTTTTTTCGATCATATAGTCCTGCATCTGCGGATTTTTCTCATAATAGACATAATAGCCTTCCCTGCGCTGCATAACGTTTTTTTCAAATACATAAAACGCTTCTTCTTTTTCTGCCTGGTCGAGCAGGAAGAGTACGTTTTTCTGGATATTAAAATGCTGCTTATGGTTCCGCTCAAGCTCTGCGGCAAGTCCGGCATGTCCATTGCTCACATCCTGTCCCCAGCCGACGATCTCTAAATTGTCAAAATACTGTTTTAACTCCTTATAGACAGCCGTCCACGTCTCGTCGCTAAATTGCAGGATCTGGTCTTTAAAAAATTCATCTTCTACCCGCACCATACCGCTGATAAAATATCTGGTATAGTCTTTCCCTCTTTCGACTCTGCCCAGCAATACAAATCCGCGGTGAGTCCATGTTTCCTGCACATCCTGCGTATGTAAATAAGTATATACATAATCCTCCAGATAGACTCTCGTACTCCCGATGCTAGTGCCAATCTGTCGAATATTCTTTGGTAGTGTCCCTGACGCTCTTTGTTTTTGTTCTGCCACTTCGCACACCTCTTTCCATTTTTTCGGGTATGCGTCCAATGTAGCATAACAAACTGGCTGATTTTGGCATATATTGTTGGCAGCGTCCAAGATTCCTATCAATTTTCCTGTTTTTTGTCATAATTCCGTTCTGCCTTCAAGCGCGCGCAGCAAAGTCACCTCATCAATGTATTCCAGATCACCACCGACCGGCACGCCGCTGGCAATGCGCGTGACCTTAATGCCAGTCGGTTTGATCAGCTTGCTGATATACATCGCTGTCGTCTCGCCTTCCAGGCTGGAATTAGTCGCTATAATCACTTCACTTACATCGCCCTGCAAGCGCTGCATCAGCTCTTTGAGCTTGATATCCGCAGGCCCGATCCCAAGCATAGGTGAGATCGCGCCGTGCAGAACATGGTAAACGCCTTCAAACTTGCCCGTTTTTTCATATGCGGCAAGATCCCTCGGATTTTCTACAACCATAATCAATTTCTGGTCACGGTTTGGATTTTTACAGATCGGGCACACTTCATCATCTGTCAGCGTATAGCACTGCTTACAGTAGCAGACCTTGCGCCTTGCCTCGATAATGGAATTTGACAGCTTTTCTACTTCTGCCTCCGGCATATCCAAAATATGGAACGCCATGCGCTGCGCCGACTTGATCCCGATCCCAGGCAAGCCTGCCAATGACTCGATCAATCTGCTAATCTGGGCACTGTAATACTCCATTGCTAAAACAACCCCATACCGCCGCCAAGCCCGCCGGTAATCTTACCCATCGTATTCTGCGAATACTCATCGATCTGGCGCATCGCTTCATTTGTAGCCGCCATAATCAAATCCTCGAGCATCTCCACATCATCTGGATCGACTGCTTCTGGATCGATTTTTATTTTGGTCACTTCCCGTTTCCCGGACACCGTCACCTCAACAACGCCGCCTCCCGCGCTCGCTGTCATCTCCTTTTCTTCCAGCTCCTTCGTCGCATCCTCCATCTGCTTTTGCATTTTCTGCGCCTGCTTCATCAAATTCGCCATATTACCCGGCATTCCTCCGCCAGGAAATCCCCCTCTTCTTGCCATGTTTATATACCTCCTTAAAATTTGTTTTTTTGACTGTTATTGATTTTAACCCATTCTATTCAATCTGACAATACTCGATTATGAAACGCTCCCATCATAAGTATTCGGGCCAGTATATCTGATCGTATTTGGAACATATATAACAGAATAATTTTGATTATAATACTCCGCTTTATCTATTTCATCTTCGTCCTGGTCGGTTTCTGCCACACATACAACCAGCATATTTTCGGGAATTTTACAATTATCAACTACAACTCTTTTATATACTTCTGCCAGAATTCGCTTTCCATGAAACGCTTTCACTGCCTGCTCCCATGTCATTTCTTTATTTACTTCTATCAATTATTTCCCTCTCAATCCGAAAAATCCTCATACTCAATCTCCATATGAACCACCTGTTCCAAATCCACAAACGCCTTTTCAAACGGCTGCCCGGTATCATTTTGTTTGATCTGTACCTGCACTTCTTTCCCGATGCATCCAGAAATCGTATCCGTGATTTCTTTCAGTCGTTCCTCTTCGGTTAACATCTCGCACAAAATCGGCTCATCCATTACGATCAAAAGTACATTTCCTTCGCCAATGCTTAAATGCGCTTTGCGCAAAAAGGCGCTGATTGCATCCGGCATCTGTGCAAGAATGCTGCGCCAGTTTTTCACTGCCTGGCGGATATCTTCGGATATCGCTTTTGGCATCGCTGGCTTTGCGGCAGGTTCATTAGCTGCCTGTATGGGAGCGGCAGGAAGGATGGCTCCTTCTTCGATTTTCTTTTCTAACTGCGTAAGCCTTGCCAGGATGGAGCTGGTATCTGCTTCCATTTGCGGGCGGCACAGCTTGATAAACGCGATTTCAATTAATATCCGTTTCTGTGTGGAATAGCGCACCTGATTGGACAATTCTGAAAAAACACGAATAAAACACATAAGCTGCGCGCTGTCTGCCATGCTGCATTCTTCTTTTAACAGCGCCAGGTTTTCACTGGAAACATCCAGCACGTCTTCCATATCCTCTGAGCTTTGCAGTAAAAGGAGATTTCTCAGATACCAGGTAAAGTCGCCTACAAACTGGCTCAAATCCCTGCCTTCTGCCACCAGCTCTTCGATCTGCTGCATAACGGCTGTGATCTGGCTGGCTGTCACGGCGCGAAAGATTCCAGAAAACCGTTCTGTATCCACAGCGCCCAATACTTCCAGCACATGGTCATAAGTCAGCTTTTCCCCCATATAAAACGCCATGCACTGATCGAGCAGGCTCAGCGCGTCACGCATCGCTCCGTCCGCGGCTTTTGCAATATAGCGGACTGCTTTTTCCTCTGCCTGCGCCTGTTCTTGTTCCAGCAGCTCTTGCAGTCTTTCTGAGATCGTATCGATCGAAATGCGATGAAAATCATATCTTTGGCATCTTGATAAGATCGTAACCGGAATTTTATGCGCTTCTGTTGTTGCAAGTATAAAAATCACGTATGCCGGCGGTTCTTCTAACGTTTTCAGCAGCGCGTTGAATGCGCCGATTGACAGCATATGCACCTCGTCGATAATATAGACCTTGTATCTGCCTTCTGTCGGCGCATATGCGACTTCATCACGGATTTCGCGGATATTATCTACGCCGTTGTTGGAAGCGGCATCTATCTCTATCACGTTCATCGAATTTCCGGCTGTAATCGCACGGCAGGACGCGCATTCTCCGCAAGGGCTGCCGTCCTTTGGATGTTCGCAGTTTACTGCTTTTGCAAAGATCTTTGCAATCGTTGTCTTGCCTGTTCCTCTCGTTCCGCAGAACAAGTAGGCGTGTCCGATCCGCCCGGCATGTATCTGGTTGCGGATTGTCGCCACAACCGCGTCCTGCCCTTTTACGTCTGTAAAGCTCTGCGGCCGGTATTTCCGGTAAAGTGCTGTATATGACATACGAAATCTGCCCTCCTGTGATCGCTCTAAATAATTATTCAATTCTATCACAGAACGCTTTATTTGTACACACACAAAAAAACCTGCTGTGCCAGCATTCTTAAAATTAAGAAGCTGCCGTTCAGCAGGTTTTCTAATTTTCCTAAATCATCATCCAAAATTAATCGCCAAAGCTAATGCCTGTTAATTTTGCTTCTTTTACAATCTGTGCATTCGGGTCAACCGTCTTTAATTTACCGGCAACATTTTCTAACGGAACACGTCTGACCTCATTATTTACCATAGCGATCATATGTCCAAAATCTTTTTCCAGAATTGCCTTCGCTCCTTCTGCGCCAAGCCTTGTACAAAGCACGCGGTCATACGGCGTAGGGCTGCCGCCTCTTTGCGTATGGCCAGGAACGGTTACGCGCACCTCGCTGCCAAGCTTTTTGCCGATCTCTGCTGCAATCTCATAGGATACAGACGGATATGGAGATTTTTCCTGTTTCTTTTTGTATTCTTTCTTGCTTAATTTTGCATCATCTTTTGAAATTGCGCCTTCTGCAACTGCAAGAATCGTAAATCCTTTTCCAGCCTTTGTACGATGCTCGATCGCTGCTACAACCTTTTTGATGTCATATGGGATCTCCGGCAGCAGGATAATGTCAGCGCCGCCAGCCATGCCTGCGTAAAGTGTCAGCCAGCCAACCTTATGTCCCATTACTTCTACGATAAATACACGGTTGTGGGATGCTGCTGTCGTATGAATGCAGTCAATGGCATCGGTTGCGATGTTAATCGCACTCTGAAATCCAAACGTCACGTCTGTTCCAAAAATATCATTATCAATAGTCTTTGGTAAGTGGATTACATTCAATCCTTCCTCACGAAGCAGGTTCGCTGTCTTTTGTGTGCCATTGCCGCCAAGGATTACGATACAGTCCAGATTCAATTTGTAATAATTCTGTTTCATCGCCTCGACTTTGTCTAATCCGTTCGCATCTGGTGTACGCATCAGCTTAAATGGCTGACGGGAAGAACCCAGGATCGTTCCGCCTTTTGTCAGGATACCGGAAAAATCCGATGACGAAAGCAAACGGTAATTTCCGTAAATCAGTCCCTTATACCCGTCCAAAAAACCATAAATCTCCAACTCTTCAACATTTGAGCTTAATCCTTTTGCAACGCCTCTCATTGCAGCATTCAAAGCCTGACAGTCGCCGCCGCTTGTAAGCATACCCACTCTGAGCATTTTGATGCACCCTCTCTTTCTCCTGATATTGTAAAACGATTTGTCCTATCTATTATAAATTATTCGTCATTATGCTGTCAACAGAAAAGAAATCCAAAATTTTCCAAAAATTATTCTTTTTTCTGTTCCTCTTCTTCTTTTTTATAATAAACATGCACATTAACGTCTGTCACCTTTTTATAAGGCAGATAGATATATTTTTTATTTTCAAATTGGATCGTATGCATCCCCTTACCCGTCATCAGCGCTGCCGCCAGCCTTGCAATCGCCGCAGACTGCCCTTCCTTATCGTTGTATACGGTTGCTGACAGCCTGCCATCCGCCACTGCCTCTAATCCGACATCTGTCCCGTCAATGCCGAAAAATACCGGCAGCGCAGATTCTGTCACATTCAGCTTTTTATAAGCGTCCAAAGCCCCCAAAGCCATATCGTCATTGTTTGCCAATACAAGCTCAATCTGGTTTTGGTGCTGTCCGATCATCTGCATCATCCGGTTCTGCGCCTGCGCACGGTTCCAGTTCGCAATGCCGCAGCTTAATTTTTCCAGATGGATTCCTTTTTCTTTTAACGTATTGACCGCACTTTCTGTCCGAATAATCGAATCCTGGTGCCCCGCTTCCCCTTCCAGTACGACATACTGAATCTTGCCGTCCTTGTTATGGTCGATATGCCTGCCCGCCTGGATCGCCCCTGCCGCCAGCTCCCCCTGCATAATCCCGGACTGTTTGGCATCCGCGCCAACATAATACAGCTTGTCCCACTGCATCAGATCTTCCGCCACCGGCTCTCTGTTAAAAAAGATAATCGGCACATTGTATTCCCTGGCAAAATCAATAATTTCCGAAGGATCGGCACGGTCTACCAGATTGACGCACAACACATCACAGCCTGCGCCAATCAGCTCCTTCACCTGGTCATCCTGGACACGCTGCGACTCCGCGGCATCCCGCATCATTACCGTAATCTCCAGCCCTTCCCGCTCCAGCTCCTCAAACTCCCCTTTCAGGCATTCAATCATCTGACTGATAAAAGTATCGCTCTGATTATAATAAGCAATCCCAACCTGCATCCGATCCGCCGCAGCCTGCGGATAGCTGCCGCACGAGGCTGATATCACACAATAAAAACAGAGCATACTGCATATGATGCATCTATGGAGATGTATCTGTAACTTTTTTATTCTGTGTTTGTTTTTTGTTTGTTCGTTTGTTACTTTTTTATTTTCTATTTGTATGTTTCCTGCCTTTCTGATTTTTAATTTCATTTGCTTTTGAGATCTTACGGAGGGACGCCAGGAGAGGGGATTGGCACACCCTGGAGGCGGCAGTTCCAGAAGGTTAAGAATCCCTAAGCCTTCTGCTGGTACGTTGTGGCTGTGGACGGTCGCGGCACCTAGTTCGCTTCCGGCTGACCGCCGAAAGCTAAAGGTGCCGCTTGGCTGCGCCCCTGGTTGCCCCGCAGAACGCTAAGGGCTTCTAACCCTTCTTCCAAAGCCGCCTCCAGGGTGTGCCAATCCCCTCTCCTGGCTGTTCTTCGTAAGTGTGGCGAAAGCAAATTCTACATTGTTTGTATTGTATGAAAACAATTCGTACAGTGGTGCAGAAATAATGGTAAATACAGTGCACGTTATTTTTGTCAGCGCAAAGCGGAGAAAGGAGGCGATGCCAGGTGCATCGTTGACTGACGACAACGCGGTGATGGCAGAAATAGCGAGTGCTGTATTCACTGTTATTTCTACAATGCTGTACTAGAGCGTGTTTGAAAAATCATTCCTGCCATCTGCATTCCCCACTTTG
>ERZ778516.637-NODE-637-length-28957-cov-11.793094_pt1 | contig 28957 bp, 33 predicted proteins | sample MGYA00510342_ERZ778516 | MGnify/ENA primary metagenome ERZ778516 (study PRJEB29527, sample SAMN07138961) | mouse gut metagenome | material: feces | host: mouse | place: China:Nanjing | collected 2016-01-25 ... | reverse complement strand
TGGCTTGTTTAAGTGCGCCCCTCTACTCTTTCTCCAGTTCTTTTTTCAACCTAAATACTCCCTTCTGTTTATCCTTTATCTGAAATTGCATCAAGAACTTTCATCCTACTAGCATGATAAGCTGGAAAAACACCAAATAGCAAAGCAAGCAGAATAACACCTGCCAATGCTCTTATAACCAGATGCCAATCCAGAGAAAAACCTATCCCTATATAGGCTGAAAATATATATGCTCCCAAACAGCCCATACCAACTCCAATTCCGCCTCCCGTCACTGTTAATATACCAGATTCAAACATAAATAACAAAACGATATCTTTTTTCGTTGCTCCAATAGATCGTAAAATACCAATTTCTCCGTAACGTTCTTTTACAGATATCATATCAATATTACTATTTCCGATTGAACCAACTCCAAAAGTAATAAAGGATAGTGTAATACAAATAATAGAGATTAAATCAATTATACTCATATATTGCTGTTGGGAATCCAACGAATTCGTGCAAATATAAGCATTTTTTATTCCATGTTTTAATTCTAAATACTCCACTACATCCTTACTGATTTTGCGTAATCCCTTTACATCTTTTTTCATCCAAAACTGTAATATATCAATATTATCAGAACCTGTTATAAACGATGCAGATTGTATGGGTATAAAAATCGTTTCGGGATACACTTCGCTGTTTGTAATAGCTGAATTTACCGCCATACTCTCATATATGCCGATAATCTTATAACTGCGGGACATCTTATTCCCATTAAATAAATCAATTGAATGTCCAATACAGTCCATTGTATAAAATAATTTCTCTGCAAGGGTATCACTTATTACTACAACGTCGGATGCATACTCTTCTTCTAACTGATTAAAGTACCTGCCTTTTAACATATTTATGGTACTTAAACTCATATAATCATGATTCGTACCATAAATATTACTATAAACAAGTGTATTCCTACTTTTTAAATAAGTAGATTTGTAATTCAGGCATTCTATCCTTGTTATATCTGGATAAAGCATTCGTATATTTTTAACATCCTCCTGATTAATCATCTCACCAGTCTCATTTACATATTCTGCAAGACATTGAATAGCAACACTATTATTTCCCAAAATCTCAAATTGAGAATTTATATATGTAACCATTGAACTTTTCAGTGCAAAAGTCACTACTAATGAAGCTACTGCAAAAAACAGGTTCACCAATATAAGCACAGAACGAAATTTATTCTCTTTTACATTTAGGTATGAATACCTAATAATATCTCTCCAAAGCATTATTCCTTCACCACACTTGCGAATACTTCACCGTCATAGTAACTTTCTTCTGGATTTTTCACAATGTAATCCTGTTCTGAAATGTCTCCGGTAATTTCTATTTTATCTTCTTGCAAATTGCCAATCTCCACTTTCTGCTTACTTATCTTCTGTGTGTCCAAATCACAAATAAATATAAAATAGTTCTCCTCTTCACGAATCAGACTCGAATAGCTGCAAAGCAATGCTTTTTTACTACTAAAAAATTCCATTTTGTATTGCCTTGCATCACCTATTATAAACTTCTTCTTTTGTTCTTTATCTAAAGAAGCAATCAGATAAAATGTATCATTAAGCACAACATCACCTATTTTATTTTGATTGGTAGCCTGCTTTTCTTTAATGACAAGAGAAAAATTTGTATGGTCATCCTTTAATGTAACCGTATCTCCCTCCGAAAGCAACCCGAAGTTTTTTTCTTCTGTCTTAATTTTTAAATTCAGTTTCTTTGTATCATATAACGTATAAATTTTCTGGCACGCAGTTGTATAGATTCCTTTGGATATGCAAAGCTCAGCAACAATTCCACTTTTATCTGCATACTGCATTTTCTCAATTATTTGCTTTTTCTCTTGTAACTGCTTTATAGTAAGTTCAGATAATTTAATTTTATGTTTCAAAATTTTAATATTGGAATTTTCTGAGACTTGGTAATCTGCTATTTCTTTTTCCACATAATCACACTGTTCTAGTGCAGATTTATACTTCTCTTCAGCATCTCTATATGTTTTTTTTGCTGCAAGCAACACTAAGTTATCCTTATCTTTCTTATAATCCTCTCTTGCCTGTAACAGAGAGGCCTTCTGATAGTCTAATTCGTTTTTAGCAAGATTACAAGTTAGCTGGTACGTTGATAAACTTAGCTTAAGCTCAGAAAGCCTGCTCTTTTCTTGTTGTTCTTCCTGGGCAATCTGGACTTCTAACATCCTCTTACTTTCCTCTTCCCTGAGAATCTCCTCCTCATAATCCTGTGTAGAAAAACGAAATAGTTGTTCTCCTTTTGTTACCATATCATTTTCTTTTACAAGAACACTTTTTACATAGAATACATCTGGTGCATATATCTCTGTCTTATCATTACATTCTGTTTTTGCAACCACCGTACTTTCAAACTTCAAATATTCATTTTTTAGCTTTTCTACTCTGATTTGGTAATCTACCTTTAAATCATTCCACTTATTAAAAACTTGTAATACAGCTAGAATAACTAACACAAGAATAACACCACTAGCAATGTAGCACTTTTTCTTCATTTGACTCCTCCAGATTTATATTACAAATTTCCAATCCCTTCTCCAGCCCATACATTTAATCCTGATATTAACATCAAAATTCCGAACATAAAAATGCAGATTATGATATTGTCCCGCTTTTTGAAGCCAGTTACAGACTTCAGACCATAATACACTAATATGTATTTCCATACTGCAAATAGTTCCACGCCAGACAGAATTCCTTTCAAAAAAGGAGACACAGTACCTGGAAAATAATAACCAATACTGGTAAATGAACTGTTGAAATATAATTCATTTGTTCCGATGGATACAAGTCCTAAAAATAGATAACTCAATACTAAAGGAATATGTGCATATGCCATTATGCTTAAGTACTGTCTAAGGTTTCCTTCACCTTTTCGTATTTTTACCAGCATCCAGATAAAAATTCCCGCCAGAAAATACATGACAATAGAATTTAAAAAGGTGCTTCGCAAAGACTGATATGGTGACTCTGACACCATTTTCTCTATCTGTACGTTCGTCAGGTTCAAATTAAAAAGATCTTTCATACTATACATGTATTGATATGTCAGTGCTTCGCAATACTCTCGGAACAAGTCGAACCGGGCTACAAGCAAAACTATTTTACTAGTGACTACAATGCATGCCATAATAAGAAAATGTGCTTCTTGTGTCACTTGTTGAAATCCTTTTTCTGGAGAACCTATTACATGAATTATTTTTTTTAACTTTTTCATAGACACCTCCTTTCTGCAAATTAAGATATATGCTTAACGAAGCACTGGTGCGGAGTACGCAAATCTTGCACCATTCGCCTGCTGTTTCATAACTAGTTCTGTTATTTCATTCACATCGTCAACAGAAATTAATGGGTGGGTTTTGAAAAAAACATCTTTATCGGCATACCATGCAGGATCATCGAATACGTCCTCATTAACTTCTATACCATAGTCTTTACGAATCCACCATAAATCTGATGGCATAAGCCAAAGCCAGTTTAAATTCGCCATGACCCCATATGTTCCACAAAGGTAAGACATGGTCTGTACAGTCTTTTTAATATCCTCAACTGTTTCCCATGGAAAACCTATAATGAAAGAAAGTGACACAGTATACTGTAAATCGTAGTCAGATAACTTCTCAACACATTCTTCAAGCTGTTCTACTGTAATTCCTTTTCTTATTTTTTTTAATCCCTCATTATATCCGCATTCTACTCCTATTTGTATCATATTCACCATATCAATTGGTATCTGTTCTACCACACCTGGTTTTATGATATCTGTAACACGTGCCTCAAATGTTACCTTAATATAGGGATTTGCCTGGTGAATCTGATTCAGTATGTTAACTGCCCGGTTCACATCAGCAGTAAAGCAGTCATCCACAAAATATATATTTGGCTCCCCTGAGAGAGAAAGATTTTTTACATTATCATAATGTTCCAAAACTCTCTTTGTTGCTGTATCTGCGTCAAACCCTCTCCAGCTATGCCTATGGCAAACTGAACAGAAGATACAGCTAAATTTACAGCCTCTAGAAGTTTCGACACCAAATGTATTATAAACAGCTTTTGGCAAGAAATCATAATCTGGTAACGGAAATTCCTTCATCTCTTCTATGGTAAGTTTTTCAGCATCTCCCGTATCAATAATTTCGCCATCTAACTTAAATTTAATCCCCTGAATTGTCTTCAGAAGATTCTTATCATGTAAGTTTTGTATAACCTTAATTAACGTCTTTTCCCCTTCTCCTGGAATTACAATATCTACCATTGTCGACTGGATAATATAATCAGACAAATATCTTGCATGCACACCACCTACAATTACATTGATAGAAGGAAACATTTCTTTGACTGTATTAATAAACCGCTTTGCAATGCCCCAAGTAAGTGTTGTAGCTGAAAAAATAACCGCATCGTACCCTTTTCCTTCGATTAAAATTTTTATCACTTCACGCTCTTGTAAACTTCCCTCAAAAAAATTACTTTTTCGGATATAATCCGGATCTACTATGGTAACTTCAATGCCCTGTTGCCTCATAATAGTCCCTAAATAATAGACTGCCAAATGAGGAGACCATCGCATTCCTTCTGAATCATATTCAGGATGTACTGGAACTGATAAATATATAACTCTCATGTCAAAACCTCCACGCTTCCAAACTTTCTAATATATTTCTAATGAGTTAACAGTTTATGTTCTTCTAGAAGCCCACAAACTTGTGTAACATCCTCTATAAATTCAATTTTGTTCTTGTATGAAAACTTTTGTGGATCTTTCTTTGCAACCATATCAAATATTTCTTCCAGTGAATGTTCCCCATCGATATATCCAATGAATTCCAAAATGGTATCATTTACAGATACTTCAATTTTTCCATCAACAACAAGACCATGAAATTGATTTAAAGGTACTATCTGATATGGTGTTTCCGGTTTTTTGGGAATACTGAATTTGTTCCACTTACGAGTGAAATCAATTACATTTAACTTTCCAATTCCTTTTTCCACCTTTTTCGCTTTTACATAGAATGAATACACGGATGTTACATTCATCTCTTCGTATACTTTAATATAACGTTCAAATAATTCCTCCGCAGATTTACCGTTTTCTTTTCCCATAGCCTTTGTTACATTAATACAACGGTTTAACTGGACACCTATCGTAATTTTCAGATCAAGAACCACCGTTGTCTCAAATGAATCTCCTAGAATTTCACGAATTGTGTCGATTAAAAACGGTTTCTTTTCATCTCCTAGTGCTTCACCAATCATGATTCCATATCCACCATCATTCAAGTGACTATGGAATCCTTTAAAGATATCTTTTACAATATCCAGACCATCTGTTCCACCTGCCCCTGCAACAGGATAGTCAATCTCATCTGGGATTGCAATAAATGGCGGATTCGTGTAAATACGGTCAAACTTCTCATTCTCAACAGGCTCATACAAGGAACCATTTCGAATCTCTAACTTATCCTCCAAATCATTTAACACTACATTAAATTTCGTTACTGGCAAAGCTTGTTTATTTAATTCTACTCCAATTCCATTACTTGCCGCCATACTTCCAAAGATTGCTTGGATTCCACTTCCTGTACATAAATCAAGGATTTTTCCAGCTGGTCTTGTCAAGATGTTATCTGTTAAGCGGAACGTATCAATCCCTATATAAACAGCTGGATCTTTTATTCTGCAATTGGGATTTCGAAATGGAGTTCCAACAAATACAAAACGATCCAGATAAGAAACCAGAATATATCCATCTGTCTGAATATACTCTTTATGTGGTATTACAATCCCAAGCTGTTCCATCACCTCAACAATACGACTGCCCCAGCTATTTGTAAGCCTTTCTTCTTTCACCACATCTCCTAGTAAAAGCAATTCCATTACGCAACGATATTTTTCGTCCAGGCTCTGCACTGCTGGCTTTACTTGCTCATAAGCTGGAAGTGGATCAAAAAAGTACTGTTCTTTTCTTAATTTTTGATTGATAATGTCATAACTTGTTTCATCTAAAAAATTTCGTAACTCTTTTACTAATTCTTTCTCTTCATATCTTAACATAATGCCCTCCAAATATTTTCTATCAGTTTAATCTGTATCCTGCAATAAATAGCAAATATAGAACTGGATACCTAATGTTAAATCCAATATGCATGCATATTGGAAATAGAAGATTTTGCGTCTTTTGGTATACAATTCCTAAAACAATACCAAATACAAAGGTATAAATACATTTAATAGGATTTAAATGTACAATTCCAAACAAAAATGCCTGGATACAAATTACTGCTAATTTATTCTTCCTTGTTAACATCTTAAAAAACAATCCCCGAAATAAGAATTCTTCTATTACAGGAAGCATAAAAACAACAACAATCAAATATAACCATACATTTGCATTCGCAAGACTTCCATAATCCAAAGCACCCACATTTTTCTCTTTACCCAATTGGTAGTAGCTATTTATAAGAACTGCACTTCCAATACTTAGGACAAATCCTGTAATGAAAAAACCAATGGCTCTTAACCCATCCTTCGTTTTATCATACTCTCTAAATAGCTTCCAATTTTTTTTGCAGAAACGCCACACCATATATCCAGTCATAACACACCAAATTCCATTGATTACAAAGGATTCATCGTTGGTCAAAGCATATGTACTAAGATCAAATTGCCTGCGCGGCAACAAATATAGTATTTTTGCAATATTACATAATAAAAAAAGCATTAACTTACCAGCAAATGGAACCATTAACATAGCAATTGCTTTCCTATATGTTTCTTCTGATAAATCTGTTTTTCCCACTTTATTCCCCTTTCCCATATAAGCCCTCATTCAATTTAGCTTTCATATACTTTTCCATCTTTAAAATACAAACTCCGCTGCCCATACTGAACATTTTCTATCTGGTGTGTAACTAAGAGAATGGTCGTATTTCTCTCTTCATTTATCTTTTGAAACATTTCTAATATACTTTCACTGTTTTGAATATCCAGATTTCCAGTAGGTTCATCTGCCAGTAATAAATCTGCTCTATTTACTAAAGCTCTAGCAATAGCAACTCGCTGACATTGCCCGCCCGACAGCATAGCAGGTTTATGTTTTGATTTATCCTGTAATCCTACAAGTTCCATCATTTCTTCTACACGTTTTTTTCGTTGTGCAGGAGAAACCCGTCCTACAACCAAAGGCAACGCAATATTTTCAAACACATTAAGCTTGGGAATTAAATGAAATGCTTGAAATACAAAGCCTATTTTACTATTTCGGATACTGGATAATTGTTTATCTGTCATGTTCGCAATATTTACGCCACAAAACTCATATAAACCTGAATCAGCTCGATCCATTAGTCCTAAAACATGGAGTAATGTTGATTTTCCTGTTCCTGACTTCCCCATAACGGTTACAAATTCACCTTTGTTTACTAAAAGTTCCAACTCATTTAAGACACAATGCTTTTCAGGTTTCTGATACTCCTTTACTATGCCATGCATCTCTATGATTTTTTCACTCATTCCCACCCTCCACAGAAGTCAGTTCGAATAAAATATTACCATTTATGCTTTTCATTAATTTGTTATCTTCATTATCAAATACAAAGAACTGTGTTACTACATTGGTTTGGACACCACTAATTCCATATCTTGTACAAACTATTTTCTTTCCTTGAAACTCTACTTGTTCTTCTGTAGTAATTCTCTTAACCGTAGTCAAAATGAAACTTGATAACAATGGGTTAAAGACGTCTACCTCCCACTCTTCTCTATCTCCCATATGCTCTTTTAGCAGAAACATCAACGTGTTATTCTCAAGATATTCCTCCTTCATTTTTTGAACATGTGTATTACCCACATCTTTCGAACGAAATGATAAGTGTAACTTTTTCATATTTTTAGATGCCTTAAAATAGAACAACTCTCCCTTATTGTTACCAGTAGCATCAATATTCAAAATATTATACTTTTTATCAAACTGAATCCAAAATGATAATGTGGTTACATTGTCAAAAATTGTTTCAATCTTGATATCCCGCTTTTCTTTGGAATAATCCATGGTAACGATAGCTTGACCAATCACACTAGTCAAGTTCTGTTCTTTTTGAATTGCTTTTATGTCATAAAAGAGTCTGCTTGTTCTCCCATCAAACTTACCCATAACACTCTCCTTATCTTATATTGAGATTATTTCATCAACGTATTCCATGACTTCAAGCCTATGAGAAATAGTTATAACAGTTGCATTTTTAGCACGCTCTCTAAGCCTTCTATATATTGTCTTCTCTGTTTCAACATCCAAATTAGAAGTTCCTTCATCAATTAAAATAATCTTTGGTTTTAAGATTAAGCAACGAGCCAGTGCAACTCTTTGTTTCTCTCCCTCTGATAAATCTATTCCATTTTTACCAATTATAGTAAAAACACCATCAGGCAGCCTATCTATCACGTTTTGTAGATCCACTTGCATTATTACATGGTTCACTTCTTCCATTTCATACTGTTCCATACCATATGTTATATTTTCCAGAATAGAACCTTCAAAACAACTGCAATAATCTCCTAGATATGCGATTTTATTCCTTAACTCTTTTTCTGTATACTCTGATATATCTCTTCCGCCAATAAAAATATTTCCTTCTTCTGGCTGGCATAATCTCATGATAAGTTTCATTATTGTTGACTTTCCAGCTCCACTATTGCCTTTTAACAGGACTAAGGAATTTGGTTCTATTGTTAATGAGTAATCTGTTAATACCTTACGGTCTGTACCTTCATATCCATATGTAACGTTCCTTAATTCAATACTACCATTTTCAATATGTGCATTCTGATTTCCAGCTTCCATTGAAACTTCCTTAGCATCGAGTATCTCAAAATAACGTTTTAAACTGACTTTGAACATTGGGAAATACAAAACAGTCTGTCCAAGACGATTTCCCAATGGCATGAGTAAATTAGCAATAGACAAAAAAGCAACCAGTTCTCCCAGGCTGACAAAACCTTTTGAAACTGCAATTCCGCCAATCCATAAAACTCCAGCGGTCCATAATGAGGAAATAAATGCAATAAAAGCATTTGCATTCCCAATGAAGTATGTCTTATCAAATAACTTTTCTGCATAGATATTCATTGTATTGCTGCATTTACTAATTTCTTTTTCATATGCCTGATACAGTCGCATAAGCTGTGCCCGTTCCATTCCTTCCTGAGTTATAGAATATAAGGCCTCTCCTTTACTTTGAATTTCTTGAGAATATTGCTGGCTCTTTTTCATTAAAAATACAGTAACGAGACTGCTTGTCAATAAAATCACGTCAAGGAGCAATGATATTTTTAACATGATTCTCCCTAGTACAATATTTACAGCCAAAATCACTAGTATACTAATCCCAACATTCAAAGGCAACATCGCAGCATTTTCTGCAATTACAACAGCGTCACTATGCAATCGATATAATAGTTCTCCTGTTGTATATTTCCCGTAAAAGCCCCACTCTTTTTTTATACTAGTCTCGAAAATAGTCATCTTCATCGTTACAGACTGTTTCTGTATCAATTTATTGATAATTAAGTTTTGAAAACAATTAATAAAGAGCGAGATTGCCATTATGATAACAGAAACCAAACAGACAAAATCAAGCTGGGTCTTGCTTTTTCCCTGTGTCAGTACATCAATTACCGAATTTGTAATCATCGGTATAACAAATGTCAAAGCAGAAGAGATGCAAAGAATTAAAGATATCAACGATATTTCTTTTCTAATTTCCTTCTTCCAGACGAATTCTTTTAGAATTCTAAAATACTGCTTCATTGGCAGCTAATTACCATCCTTTCTCTCTGCAACGTAAACAGTTAGTAATAGTAACGTGCTATACTCCATGTTGGGATATAGCACGCTCAATAACTACTCATAAATCATTTTTATGTACTATTTTTCAATTAGTAAACAGCTTTAGTTGCTACTATTCCTGCAACTGCAGCAACAGCTCCAACTACAACTACTAATGTTGCAGCAAGTGCATTTTCATAACCAGCAGCATTGGCTATTGCAAGACCATTAGCCATAACATGTGCATTTGCTACAAATGTTCCAGCACTTGTATCTTGAATCAATGGTGATAATGAAGGACTTTCGTACATGATATCAATCTCCTTTCTTCTATAACATTCTGTTTCTTATATTCAAACGCAATTCAATTTTATGTATTGCGTTCAAATCAATTGTAACTAATTAAGCTTTTCTAATAGTGAATCATATATGACAACATCTTTTCCTTTAAAGTCATTTTTGAAAAAGCCTGTCTGTTCAAAGCCTAAATTTTGAATAATTTTTACAAAAGTATCGATATGATCATTATCCTGCTTTACGACACGGATTCTGAATTTATCTACTTTTTTATTTACATTTTTTTTATAATGTTCGACACATATCTTTATAAATAACTGTTCTATTTCTTCTGAAACATTTTCTCGTAAAATAAATTTCCCAATAAAAGATTTTTCATTTATATAAATTTTTCCATTTATTATACCAATAAGTCCACATACCTTATCTTTTTTCTTTAACAAATAAAACTCTTCTGCGAAATTGAACATTCTTGCACGAACAGAAACTCCATTATACATACCACTTGATACAAGAGGATCTGTCATCTCGAGTACACTCCCAGTTTCACCAATTACACTGAGTACAGTTTTAAAGTCTCCCTCTTTACAACGATATATGCTATATTCATTTTCTTTTACAATCACTTCGCCGTTATACATATTCTCAATCCCCTTTATTCGAATGATATTAACACCTACTGCACTTTGCAAAAAACGGTATGTGTCTTCTTCTACCTTTGTATAAGCAATTTCTGGATTATCATTATGAATCTGTTCAATTACCTCTCGCACAGTGCACTCATTTTTAGCAAGCTGTAAAATCTGTTCTCCAATTTCATTTACTACTAGTACATCATCGTAAGATTTGCCTTTAGGCACATATAAAACATGATTGTTGTTTTCATTTCTTCTAAAAGCATTATGCACTTTACTTGCAATAACACAATCTAAATAGCTGCTATCAATCATAACTATTCTCCTATTCCTTATATAATTTTTTTAAGGTAAAATCTTCAAGATGATTCATAACGCCATCATCCACCAAATCAATTTCTATATTGTCGTCAAAGAATACCGTAGGTAAATCTTCTGATTCATATTTTAAATCCCCAATTGTCATGATATAGGAAGCAAGTTCTCTTACCACTGGAATTTTCCATACTTTTCCCAAACCTGCATTCCAGTATTCTCTTATGGTATGACGTTTCAAATTACCCACTCTCAAGGGCAAATATGCAGAGGCTGATAAGGTACCATCTGACTTAATCTCCATAAAAATACTATTTTCATAGCCATATGAAAGATTTCTTCTTAAATGATCTAGTGGATCACCCCATTCAATATGTGGGTCACCAGGCTTTCTATTGTTGTTATGATTCTCAACAAACTCAACTACTTTTCTGTAACTATCATCATCAGGGAAAAGTTCTTCTTCATTGGTTAATGCTTTTCCCATTGGCATAAGTGGCTGAATACGAACTTCCATCTTTGCATATCCTGAAACAATTTCAACCACTTTTGGGAATTGTTCTATATTAAATTTAGTTGGACTAAATGCTACGCCTAATTCTAAATCAGCCTTTTTTATGTACTCTATCGCATTAGTTGCTCGTTCAAAAATACCAGGAACACCTCTCATATGATCATGAGTTGTAGCATCACAACCATCAAGACTAATCTGAATATGTTTCATTCCTGTTTTTTTCAATTCATTTACTTTTTCCTGTGTCAATAACCATCCGTTACTTACCATTGCAATATTAAGAATTCCTGCATCATGCAGTATTCTACATGCCTTTAATAAAATGTCATACTTGTACATCGGTTCTCCACCACAAAAACATATGGAAAAAGGTTTCACCTCAGCAATTTGTTCAAATACCTGTAATAATTGTTCATCACTCAATTCATCCCGGATAAGTTCATTTCCACTTCGATTAAAACAATGAAGACATTTTGCATTACATTTGTTCGTCACATCAACAGCAATATGAAGCGGTCCTGAAAGCACTTCACTTTTGTCATAAAATCTAATTGCTGATTCATTTATGTCCTTGTTAATCAGATCATTCACAACAATAAACCTCCTCGTAATTTGTGTATTCAAATGTACTTTATGTATTTGATTGATTTACATCTGTATATTTCCCAATTAACTATTATACAGTATTTTAGGCGTTTGCGAAACGCCACAAGCTGCATAAATACGGCATTTCTTTGTTATAAAAATGAAATAACTCCTCACCAGATATGGTATAATAGAGTTGTAAGAAACTAAAAATCACCATCCAAGAAAGGAGTTATTCTGATACTTATGATAACATATAAACAGCTTTCTTTAAATGATATTTTTCGGGATTGTCAGGAAAAATTTGATTCCGACAAACCTGAGTTCCTTTCTCTATTAGAACAACATATCGACATTGATGAAATTATTCCGGTTTCTTTTTATAACCATTTCTATGCATCAACGTGCAGAACCCATAAATACCCTCTTCGTGCTTTGCTATGGGCACTGATTATGCAATTAATGAAGATGGTCTTCCCTGCTTTCCTCATGATTCTTCTCTTCCGATGAAAAATACATCATCAGGAATACATTCGAAGCCTCAAGCCTTTGATTGCATAAATATATCTAAAAAATAGGTCTTACAACTTCACAGACTGTGAAGTCTGTGAAAGTACGCCCATTTTTGAGATATAAAATCTTTTATACTTAAAATCCTGTTCACAAGATTTCTTCCCTGTTTTAAATCAAGATTGCGAACGAACACCCGTTAGTTTCGCAATTACCTAACAAATAAAACGAAAGGAAAAGGTACATTGACTAATTCTACATGTCTAATAATTGGTTATTTCTACTTATCTAAAAATGGCTAATCTCGCCTGTTTCTAACACCCCTATAAGGGGCTGTTAATGGCCAGCGCCTAAAGACGCTGGCTTCCACTTTGTTCAAGCCTTAACGCCCTTGAAAGGGCGTACGTACTATCGGCTACCCCTTTAAAGGGTTCTCGTATTCTTTTACACTTAATTTATCCATTGCAATATCGTGACTTTCTTGCTCCTGAATATACTTTTTAATGGTTGTCTCATTGAGCCCTACTGTGCTCACATAATATCCTTCTGCGCAGAAATGTCTGTTCCCAAATTTATGCTTTAGATTTGCGTGCTTGTCGAATATCATCAAGGCACTTTTCCCTTTCAAAATACACAAATATCCCATAAACTGTGATACACTCTTATACTTTCTTTATATTGATTGTAGATAATTTTTTCCTACACTTAGGATTGAACACTATAACATTTTACGACATTATATCTACTGTATTAGTTATAATATTGTGTAATTTGTATTTAATTATTTATATTTTCAGACAGTATATATAAATATTTTGCGTGTTTAATGTTGTATTGATAAAATAAGCACAATGTCGTATTGTGTCAGATATTTTTTAAATTACTTATTAAATTTAAACTTATTAGCTGCTTCTGGAAATTCAGGTTGGTAAGCCACCCATATACATGCTGAGTTTGCAGTCTGCATAACCAACAATAACGCTAAGACATTTAAACATTTCATTATACCTTTACCAAAATTTTTTTTTGCTTCCATGAGTTTATCCTCCTCGTATTGTGTTTTTTAGAATTATACACCTATCCGCAAAATTCTTAAATCCAATGTCCATATTTCGCCATTTTATGTCCAAACTCTACATAAGCACATTTCATTCCATAAATTTTCAAAACAAAAAACTCCTTTTCAGGCATCAAGTAATCCACATATGATTACCTGCCCTAAAAGGAGCATATCATTCTATATAGATATATATGTATAAATCAAACTGTCAGAACTACCACAGCATTAAATTTTTCGTCAATAATATAATATTCAAAATATCCATTATATTGCTCAGCAATCTTCAAGACACTTGACAATCCAATCCCATGTACTCAAGCTTCTTTTTTCGTGCTTATAAGCTTACCCCTTACTTCTTTCAACTCTTCCGCAAAATCATTTACCACCTTAATTACACAAAGTTTTCCGTCCTTTTGCATAAAAATTCTTACAATAACAGAAGATCCCTTCTCCTTTTTTGATGCAGCCGAAATAGCATTATCCAGCAAATTACCTATCATGGTAATGAGATCAACGTCCTGAACATGATTCAAAATGCAGCCAGGTTCCACATATACATCAAAACCAACCCTTGCACTTTTTGCTTTAATAGAATATTCAGATAAAATTATATTTAGCATTTTATGATTGCTATATTCACAGATTTCTTCCCTGTTTAGCTTCCCATTTAGTTTATCTAGCACTTTACATATTTCGTCATTTCTTCTTTCATAAGCCAATTGTCCTATCACTTTAAGATAATGTGATGTATTATGTACAATTTCATTATAATTATCATTCCACTCAGCTATTTTAGTCAGTCTCTCTACTTCAGCTCTTTGATAAAGGAGTTCTAATTCCTGTTTAGCATTTTCACTTAAATTTTCCGTATACTTTTGAAATGCATAAAACAATATCATGTTTCCAGTTATCATGCATACAAAAAACAATGTCATTAATATCTTTAAAACCATATTGCTTCCAGTATCTATTCCTGAATAAAACACTGTGAGCATAGTACCTAAAGTAGACACAGGTACGCATAAATAAATAAGAAACAGTTTGTTCGTCATTCTTTTTTTTGATTTTACAGACATCTGCTTTAATATAATAAACACAATATAATTCAGAAATTTTATAAGCAATAATTGCCATAAATATTCTGACACCAGAATCAGACCAGTTTTTGCCAACAAAGCTGTTGTGGTATTTGACAATATAATGTACAAAAACTCCACACCAACCATGACACTATACGCCATAATAAAATACACAAATCTGATTCCTAATTTAGAGTCAAATAATACTGTCACAAAAATCCACAGTATTATAAGAACAAGAATCAAATTCAAAATATTACTTTGCAACATATTAACCAGAAAAATTGCACCTATTGTTCCTGCACATAATACTTTAATATATTTTCTTTTTATTTTAAATTCAAAAAAATTATTAAAATAGTCATAAAGTAAGAAAACTTCAATAACACAACAAAAAAACAGGATAAGCAAATCCAATCATCTCATTATTTTCCACCTCTCTTATTAATATTTCTCCGCAATACTTTTTGTAAAGATTTGGCGAAATTCTTTTTGATATGTTCTTGATACTGACAAGCATTCATCATTATCCAAATAAACCTCATTACCTACTATTTTTTCAATATGAGCAATATTTATTATGTAACTGCTGTGTGCAAACGCAAGTTCATAATACTTAGCTGCTAATGCCTCCAGTTTATCATCTACCAATATCTGTCCCTCAAACTTTGCTGCTTCACACTCTGAGCACACAATAATTTTGCTGCCTCTTTTTGCATTTTCTACATACAAAATATCCTGAATATTAACCCGGATTACATTATTTCTATAATGCCCTACGATATATTCTTCTTTAGACTTTTTTTCTACCTCTGTCAGAATTTCTTTCATTTCACGTACAAATTGCCTATCTGAATATGATTTCAACAAATATCTATAAGGAGTTACTCTAAATGATTTGACTGTTGGCGCACGTACTCCTGAACAAAATACCAATACAGAATCTTTGAATTTCACACGAAATCGTCTTGCAGTTTCATCTCCATCAATACCACCTAATTTCATATCCAAAATTAGTAAATCTATATGTATACTGGTATCTAAACTACTAACTAATTCCTCTCCTGAATAAAACTCATAAATTTTAAATTGATATTGATTCGTACCCCTAGCTTGATTAAGAATTTTTCTAATATATGAGATAAACACCTTGTCATCGTCACAAATAGCTACATGATACATAGAGTTTCGCCCCCTCTTTTTCAAATAAGTATTATACCATATTCCCTATGTATTATCAATTTTTGTTTTACTATTTTTCATTTCTTTTCATATTATTGTCCAGCAGGGATTTGTTTAGAAAAAAGAGAAACTAAAGTATCGAATAGATTTTGCCCACGTTTTTTCGCAGTAGCAAGCAGGCTATGTATGATACAATAATCAACAACTCCCTGCTAGCTACCAGGACAAACGCATGAATAATTATAACATCCATTTTAAATATATATACTATTTTTTTAATTTTTAAGCATTCAATACTTCTTCTAAAAATTTTACTGGACGTAAACCTATTGCAAACCGCTTCTTTTTTAATGAAAGCCTTTTGATACTAAGTGACAGTTCTGCCAGTTTTAATATACTTAAACACCATTTCCGTATTATATCGTGGTTCTGGGCTGCTGTTTTGTCTGCTGTTGTATTATAATCTTCACGGAATGTGACATCAAGATGCCAGTGCATGCTTTCAACACTCCAGTGCCCACGCACTGCCCTGCTGGCAAGGTTTATGTCTTCTGGCAGGCTGCTTATGAAATATCTGTACTCTGTATGCTTTTCTCCTTCTTTTTCCAGTACTTTGTGTTCCATTATTATGCTTTTCATGCCTTTCCAGTCTTTGCGCTGGCACAGCCATTTTATATCCCCTGTCTGGTAATATTCCCTTGTTTCCACCTGCCCATGTGCTTTTTCAACGCTTTTTTTGTAGCATCCTTTTTCTTTTATTTTTCCAAGGAACTCTTTTTCTGAAAAATAATCTTTTATATCATTATATAATGTTTTCTGGTTTCCTTTTACAGCAAGTATGTAATCTGCACACCTGCTTTTTATTTTTTCTGCTATGCCTGTCTGTGTACCCATTGCATCTGTTGTAACAATGTTACCTTTTATCTGTATTGTTTCAAGCAGAAGTGGTATTGCTGTAATTTCATTGCTTTTTTTCAGGACTGCCCTCTGCCCCATACAGAAGCCGTCTTCTTTGCTCCATGCAGAAACAATATGCAGTGGTTTTTCATTTTTGTTTTTGTTCCCACGCATAGTTTTTCCATCTATGCAGACAATCTTTTTAAGGGCTTCCCCTTCCCCACTGTCCAGAAGCCCCTGCCATTTTACATACAGCTGCTGCAGTGCTTCTGGTGAAACCATCCCCATTACCCTCTGTATTGTATCATGTGATGGCACACAGTTTTCCAGTCCTGTGTACTTTTTTAAATAATTTTCATAAACTTCTGCAAATTCTGCAATTTCAACCCAGTCATCTGCACCTGCAAGTGTTGTAAACAGGACAATGGCCAGGATATCTTTAAGTTTATGCCGTACTTTTCTTTCCTGCCCCACATCCTCAATATATTCCATCCACTGTAACAATTTTTCCATGTATACACACCTCCCAGTTTTTGTTTTATTTTAACAAAAACTGGTAATATTTACAATTTGTTCATTCATGCGTTTGTCCTGGCTAGCTACGGGAACACCCAGATACTTTCTGCCTAGTTTTGCAATGGCGCAAATCTCATTCCGCTTCATTGTTTGTAAAAGGGGCTTCATAATCCCGCATAAACAGAAGATAACTGTCTTTGTATTTTTCCAAATGGTTTACCATACGGCATAACTCATCATAACTAAAGGATTTTGTTTCCATCCCTGCAAGCAGATCTTTTCCTTGGTTTACCAGCTCATCGTAACGGATTTCATAATGGCATAACAAAGTAGCCCCACAAGAGTTTTTTTATTGTGGAGATCCTTCTTTTTCTGCTTGTTCATTTCTAAGAAAAACTGCCTTACCTCCCCTGCCCATGGAAGCATTTGCAGTTCCAGCATCCCTTTCAGTTCCCAGCTTAAGTATGCCCCGCAAGTTGCATGTTCCTTACCAAAATGGTAAAAATTCGCTTCGTGATCCTGTGCAACAATCCCATGAAACTGCGTCAAAATATTATCTGTTACTACACTTCTTTCCGTTTTATTGAGATTTGCAGTTAAAACCACTGTTGTCTTATTGGAATATGTCCGAATATACACTTGATATGTGGTCTTTTTGGTAGTTTCTAAGATCCCATCCTACCCAAGACGTTCGCTTGTCTTAACAGGTGTCCCGTCTACATGTATTACAGTGCCATTTATAAGATCGTTAATATAGCCAGACAAGCAGACTGCTTCCGTTGCATGATGGTGAAAACCTGCAAGTGTAGCTTTGGATACCTTAAGCAGGTTATGGGAAATTTCACAGAAAAGCTGAGATAAACGTTTATAAGCAACCAAACCAACCGTACTAAAATAAACCACATAGGCTTTTACCTGCGGTCCATACTGAATTTCAGGTGGTTTCCCCGGACTGCGGTGGTATTCTGCATAAACGGTAATGGTTTTTAAATCAGCCACCCAATCAGAAACATAACTTTTCCCGTCTGACACGATGATATACTCTGCTATTCCTTGTGCTGCTAATTCCTCCAGGTTTTTAGATATCTCCAAACGGCTGCCTTTATGCCCTGGTTGTCCGCCACGTTTTTTGTCACTTTTTTCACGGTTATTTGGAATTTTTTTTAACTCATTGCTACTGGAAGGTTTGGACGAGTTGGGGGAATCTTTTCCTATCTGTAATTTTAGGCGTAAGATCTCCTTGTCTTTTTCTTTGATTGTTTCCAGCAGTGGTACAGCTGCTTTTGCAACAGCCTCCTCTACAGCTTTGTTAATGCTATCCTCCATAGTCGTTTCTAACATTTCAAGACGCTGTTGCAACCTGGTATTTTCTGTACGTAGCCAAAGGTTTTCTGCCTTCAGTTCTTTATTTTCTTTTTTTAGTTTTTCATTTTCAACTGTCAACTCTTCCAACTGCTAGAACATGTCATTATTTGTTCTTTTCATATTTTTTATATCGGATATTTATCGGAATTCCTTAAATTTCCCGCTTAACAGTAACCTTTTTATTTCTTTGCTTTACTATTTCCAATAACAACATAGTATTTTGTATGATATATACGAACATCATGCTAAATACAAATTCATTAATATTACTCAACGCTATTATTAATATTATAATTAAATGTAGTAAAAGTATTAATCTTATTTTTTTTCTATATGTTTGTTTTTCTTCATGACTAATTTTTTTCATTTCCGTTTCTACTGGAGCCAACAAAAACGCGCACATCATATTTAGAAAAAATATTAACAACATCACTCTAATTGATAAATATCTCAATAGTTTTTCCAAACTATACACTTGCAATAACAATATTGCATTTGATATTAATGTACATTTCCAAATTTTATCTGCATGCCATCCACCACAAAAACTTCTTAACGGAATATACATGCCTAGAAAGAACATTACTTCTTTTATTTTTGAAAAACCTATTCCAATTGCCAAAGCGATAACTACATTTAAAATAACTTCACACAATAAAATATATCCATACCTATATATCTTCTCATCCTCATCTGTCATTGTGTAATGTTGTGATTGTTTGTTTACTAATACATTCACTATCATTTGAATCATATCAATACTATTAAACCTTTCATTTTTAAATAACTTTCATTTTTAAATAATATAACACACTTTAACAATCAAACAAACAACTGTGCTAAATTTAACAATTCATGTGCCAATATTGCACCTTATATCAATATGTGTCTTTTTCTCTTCCAAAGAATCAGTATCCACCGCTATCTCAAACATATGATTTACACCCCCACTCTGCCAATTTTGATTAAGCTGTTCTATCGCTTCCTTTATGATTTAAAACCTTTGTCATTCTTGTATTTGCTGTCTGCTACATTTCTCCTTTTTCTGCGGAGCATAAAAATGCCCCGCAGTTTCATTTTATTTTTTATATTTGAAACGGTAAATCCAGTTCCGAATATCTGCTTTGTGCTTTTGACTCACTTCACCAACTATGCCCGGCTATAGACTATTACAAATTTCTTAGTCTACTTATAATGCTACTAAAAGTAGCCTAAAGCGTTTTTAACAAAATTCCCCTATCGCAGAAAGTACACACACTGACAGAGCATTGATATTTATAAAGAATATTCAGTAGCACTTATCAGTCATAAACACTATCTTCCCTTCCCAATCTTAGGAACAGAAGATGCCTTCACATCATCCTTACTTTTAGTATCCAGTTTCGGATATACCGCCTCAAATGCCTCCAAGGTCTGCATCTTGTGCTTTTGCATTATCAAGATCAAGTTGTGCATTTAACTCACACTGTCTTGCCAGATTCTCTCCTAGCTGTATAGGCGTTTCTTTAACAGCCTTACCCAGCAAAGCTTTGTAAAATAATATTTCTGTATAACGGAAAGTCCTGCCTTTTTCCTGTGCTGTATTTTACAAATTTTACATCCATCTGTCTTGTATTTGGTTCTTTTTTCATACTGTAACTGGGATCTGTGACTGTCCACTGCAGCCATGCTGTACTCCTGTCTGATTCTTTTCTGTATATTTTCCCTCGTGTATTTCTCCCCTAATGATTTACAGCGCCAGTATCTTGCCATGCCCACTGGTTTTACAGCTAGGTATTTCCCTTCATGTGGATAAGCATTTTTAATCCCATATCCCATGTCTGCAAGTATGGATAGGAATTCTTCATAACTTGAAGCCTTATCCATAGCAGCGTCAGGATTCCTCCTGGCCATATCCGCCCAGACAAATTCCCGTTTTTAGAAATATCCCACTCCCTGTTATTATTTCTATCTTCCTGGCTGCTCCTACTGTTTTCTGGTATCCCAATAACAGATAAACCATATTCCATACACAGCCGATTTGTAACAGGCTGTATCTTTTCCGCCCAGTCCCCTTTTTTGTAATGGTATTTATTCCCTGTGTGGAAACTTACGCTGTTAAATATAATGTGCGCATGGATATGGTCCGTATTGTCATGCACAGTATAAAGTGCCTCATAATCACTGCCAAGATACTCCTTTGCAAACTTTCCTGTAATTTCAAATGCAGTGGCAGCATCGATAGTGTAACTTCATCTGGGTATACGACACGAAATATATAATATGCCCTTTTTTGGTTCATTATATATTCCAGCTATGCTAATAAAACTAAAATATATAATTTTTTAAAATATACCAAAAATGGAAGTATTAAAATTTACTTTTGCAGACATCTGGCAATTTGCTATACTTGCACATAATGCTTCTATATATTTTCCATTTGTTTTTCTATGTCTGTTTTCCCATGAAAGCATTTCACTTGCACTAAAATAATTTTCTCCTTCTGCTTTTTCTTCCATTTTAATTTTTTCCTGTGTCTGTACCACTTCCAACATGTTGCTTCCACTTTTCCAGTAAATTCTTATATGTGATAACATATCTGCACCTTTACGACACCATCCCATTGGTCTGCTGCTCATTCTTTCTGATATCATATGGCTTATATGATTTTCTGTGCTGCTTCCAATTACACCATCCTCCTTCTTTATACGTTTTCGTATCCCCCTCCAGTTATTTTTTATATATTTCCATCATTCTTCAAGTTTTTTCCCTGCCTTTTCCGTAATGTTTTCTTTTGTTTTTGTTACTCATTTTTCCAGTTCTGTCCTTCTTCCTTTTTCAATACACTCCTGCAAATATTTCACAGTTTCTTCCTGTTCTTTTTCTGTACTGCTACTCTCAAGACGTGCCATTTTCCTTATATATTTCTCGATATGGAATTCGTCCAATACAAATTCCGCATTAAGAACTTCAATGCCCTTTTTCATCCATGCTCCACCGTCAGACTGAAAGTATATTTTTTCTATTTCTTCTGTTTCATATTGTTTTTCTATGTATTCCTTTACTTCATTCCACAGTTTTTCATTGTCTTTCCCACGATAAGGACCTCCAAAGTAAAATATATTTCCCAGTTTTTTTCTTTTTATTTCCGCGTTTCCATCCACATACCCTTCATGTACATAAACCAATTTTACTACCTGCCCATTATCTGCATGTCCTTTGAAACGTTTTATATCCCCTTTCTTTTCCTTATACTACAGGGCAATATGGTTCTCATCTGCCTCCACATATAAATATTTTACTTTTTTTCTGGTACACTGTGCTGCTGCTTCGAGAATCCTTGTTTTTACACCATCACTAAGCCGGGTATGCGGCTTCCATCCCATTATTCTGTCTAGCAGGTACGCAGTTTCTTTCGTTTTTTTATTTATAAAACAGGTATGTGTAAAATATACTGTCCCATCTGGTGTCAATATACTTTTTTGACATCGGTCTTTTATATGCCAGCAGGACTGTCTTTTAAGACTTGCTTCAAGCATTGTGTTACACTCTTCAAGCCGCTCCGAAATTAGTATGCACGCCATTTTTAAAAAAATTCCCAACACTTTCATTACACAAACTTCAAAATGTGATGGGTCTTTCAAAAAATTTAATTTAATTTTTTCTAACTCTTCTATTCCATTTTCTGAAAAATACTGTATAATATTATTCATAGAGGATGCCTTCTTTCTTAAGTATATTTCTTAAATTTATTTTTGATCAATTACATTATACTACAAAAAGGCATCCTTTTGCATTTTTTCTTTAAAATCCCCCAGATAAAGTTACACTATCGGCAGCATCCACTTCACCTTCTGTAAAGGATAAAATAATATGGTAACCCTGGCGTTTGTCTGTCTTTCCAAACTGTTCCTTTGTCTGGCGCATCTGCTGGTATATATTCCATGGCTGGCAGTTTAAACAGCCCTCCCACCTGCCATCCCCAGTTTTTTCTTTTTTTGAAATATAGTCCAGTGCCTGGCTTAAATGTTTCCCAGCACAGCCTGCTGGATTTTTTTCATATAAGCAATAAGAGCTTCTTTATCTTCCCTGCTGTAAAAATAAGAATTACTGGCTTTTGTAATCTGGTTTATATTGTTCCCCACAGCATTTACTTCATTGATTAGTTCCTCTAACAGCCTTCTTATTTCAGGATAATCATATGGTTTCTGCGTAACCATCAGCCATAAATAATCTACTTCGTACATGCCCGCTTCTGCCGCCTTTGAGGCAAGTACTTCTGCTTCTGCTGGTTTTAAACGGAGTGTTTTCTTGATACAATGGATACTGTCTGTCATTTGTTCTGCTTTTCCTTCCTGTTTTATGCCTTCTGGTTTCTTTTCCATAGCTGCTGTATTAATATGTCCCTTCTTTTGCTAGGGCAACAGCATTTACTTTTTAGGGAAAAAGAGAATATCCAGCAGCGTATCTGAATTGAGAGCCGCTTTAAACATTAACTTTTTCTTGCTGATGCGTCCATACTGTGCCTGTGTTACAAGGGTAAGGGCAAGTTTTTCGCAAAATATTGAAATTGAGCGGTGAATTATCTTTCCTTGCCCTCGATGCATCCTCCCTGTAAATAACATCAAGACACCAGTGGAGCTGGTTTTCTATCGGCCAGTGCTTTCTTACCGGATCTGCAAATTCTCTAGTGTCTGTTAAGGAAGTGATGAAATATCTTGTATATTCATGGGTTTCATTATTTTCCGTTACGGTTGACTTTGTCATCCCCAGTGCCTTTAAACCACACCATTCCGTCCGCTGTTCCAGCCATGAAATACCGGTCAGCAGCCTGTATTCCCGTTTTTCAATTCTTCCATGCCCTTTTTCCTTTGTTTCTAATGCCGGCAGTCCGAAAGAAAACGCATTGAAATAATCTTCTGCGTCTTTATACAAGGCAGGCTGATTCTGCTTCAGCCCAATCGTATAGTCCGCATTGCTGCTGGTTATTTTTTCAACAATTTTTTTCTGGCAGCTCATGGCGTCTGCCGTTACAATTGCCCTATCCACATCAATAAGGTCAAGCAGTCCATGGACTGCGGTAATTTCATTCGTCTTTTCTTCAACATTAATTTTGCCTAATGTTATCTGGCTTCCGGCAACAAATGCACTGACAACATGGTATGCCTTATGCTATTCATCTGCGCTTCCACGGATTGTTTTCCCATCTATTGCCACGACGGAACGCCTGCCACGTTCTGCTGATACCCAGTTTATCAGGCATGATGAAAGCTCCGGCGGATTTATTTTTTCAAACACCTGCCTAAAAGTATCACTGTCAGGTATTCCATTTGGAAGTTCAAGAAATTTCGCAAGGAATTCCTTACGGCTTTTGCCGAATTCCTCCATATCGACAAAATCTTCTCCTCCGCAAATCACAGTACACAGCCCAATGATGATAATAATATCTTCGAGTTTGTGGCGTATATTGCCATATCCTGTACGCCTTGGTTCTTTTACATTTTTGATTTCTTCTTTTAAGGATTCTATTTTCATAATTCCCTATTTTACTATATTTTCATAAAAAGTAAATGCTGTTGCCCTGCTTCTTTTGCAGGCTGTCTTGCCTGCTTTCACATCTTTTCTCTTTTTTCTGAATTATGCCATCACAAAGATTTCATGTGAACTTGCAAGATACGCAGGAGCGACAGCTCCTGCATCTTGTCAGGGGAAACCCCTGAAACCCTTGTATATACGGAAACTGGCTGGCTTTTTCAAATGCCTTTTTTATTTCCGGCTGAAAATACCATATATTTTTTATATTTATGGCTGGTTTTTCCAGTTACGTTTTTACCAATATCCAGCCCTGCCTGAAAAAGCTGGCTGGCTTTCTGAAACGCTTTTTTGATTTCTGGCTGAAAAAACTGTTACTTTTTTAATTTCCGATTGGCTTTTTGAAACCACTTTTTTAAATTGAAAAACCACTTTCTGTTCATGCCAGACAGTTAAACCGGCTTTTTTGAATACTTTTTCCATTCCTGGCTGAAAAATTATTTTCATTTTCTGCTTTTCAATTGATTTTTCCAGCCATCTCCATAAAGGATATCTTCTTGTTTTCATCCACATCCACTGGCTTTTTCAGTGGTTTGTCCTGTTTCTGGCTGGTTTTTCCGCATTCTGCCGGATAATCCGACTGGAAACAGGCCAGCATTTCTTTACAGCTGCCAGACATTCATTGTAATCTTTAAATGGTTCTGGCGGCGGACAGTCACCAACTTCAAAACCAAGCCCATAATATTTCTGGCATAATGCATCTGTTGCTTTCCTGCCTGGTCCATCACTGTCAAGGCAGAAATAAATGTTTTTTACCTGTGGATGCTCTTTCAGAAATGTAGCCAGCGGTGCATCATGCAGCATTCCAAGCGCCAGTTTGTTGCTCTCATAATCACCATACAAACTGGTAAAGCTCATCAGGTCAATTGCCGCTTCAAAGACATACAGGCTGCCACTTCTGTCATTCCAGACATTAAATCCATAATTTTTGTTATTTCCTGCCACATCACATTTAAAAGAAGAACCAGCCGTCCCTCTCATACTGGCAAACCGTGTAATACCGTTTTTATCATTTCCTTTGAATACAATGTTGTGATGCCATTGTTCTTCATAAACCAGCCCCTGCCTTACAAAAAAGTCCACTGTTTCAAGCGGAACCGCCCTGTCTGCTGTCAGATACCTGTACAGGATATCATTATTTTCTGCCTGCCCAGGCAGGATAAAAGTCTGTTTTTCTTTTTCCGTATGCCTTGATGCCTGATGCCGCAGCACTGGCATTTCTGTTTTTTTCCTTTCTGTCATAATGTCTTTGTACCCAGTAAAATCCAGCAGCCAGAAAACAGCGTCTTTTACCTCCATGCCTGCAAACACCCTTAAAAAATCAATCTGCGAGCCGCCATTGCTTCCTGTTTCTGCAATCCTGGACCACCGGCACCAGCTCCTGCGGTTGTAAATCATGACAGAATCCATCTCTGCCAGTGTGTGGAAACGCCCTTTCCTTTTTACGGTATAGCCAAGTTGCCCTGCCACATCGCAAAGGTCAGCTTCTTTTGCAGCTGCCAGTTCTTCTTCTGTAAAATATCTTTTTTCCAACATTTTACCTTGCCTTTCCACGTTTTTTTACAGCTTTCTTTTTTTCTTCTTCCCCACAGCTTTCTGTTTTCTCCTCTGGATTTTCCACCTTATTAATCCCCCATGCCACCTTAACGGCCCAAATAGGAATGAAAAACGCTGTTTTTGCGTTTTTCTAAGATTGAAACTGTAATCATTCTTTGGATGCGTTTTTGCAGCCTTAGAATGATTTTTCAATCTGTCCCCTGTCTATCTCTGCTTTTTTTCATGGTTTTTAGGTTTTTCTGGTGCAGTCCCATCCAGGCGTTTTGCCGAGATATCCGCTGCCATAGAAAGCCTGCGCTGCTCTTTTTCATAATAATATACCTGGTTGGAAAGCCTTTCGTTTAGTGGGACCTGTCCAAGATTGACTTCCTCCACCATTTCCGCCAGTATTTCCGAACTGCCAATATCCGCAGGAACTGCTATCACTTCATGGATTGAAGACGGCAGGATATATAAATCCTTCCCAGTCTCTTCTGCCAGACCATGGAGTGTATCTTCAAATACCATAGAAACGGCTCCGTTTATCTGGCAGCTGTTTGTAACCACATACATTGGAAAACTTGCTGGCGTTTTCCCCAGAATGATACCCACATCTTCTTCTGGAATCCCTTCTTCCATAAGCATCCCTTTTAAAATATCTGCCATATCTGCTACCTTTGGCGGCATAATCTTTTTTGTGTTTTCCTTAGCCATCTGAAACATCTTCTCTTCAGAAAGCCCCATGCTTCCAGCTATCCTGTCATTTACAAGAACAGAAGACACCACGCTCTGGTCCATGCTGGTAACATAACGGCAGACAATGGATAAATCCTGGAACGGACGGTTGGGCACGTCTTTTAAAAGCTCCCTGTTCTGTTCCGTATTGATTAATGACAGGACCAGCTTTGTTTCCGGCTCCGAAAAAGCAATTCCTGCCATTTCCTGCGCATGTTCCATACCCTCCAAAAGACGCATAGCGGCCGTTTCCAATGTTCCTTTTAAATCTCCGGTACTCTTGTAATCTTCATACAATTCCTGTAAATAAAGCACTGGTGCAGCAGCCATACCTTCTTTTCCTGTTTCTTTCATCTGCATATACAACCCGTCCAGCGTACCATTCACTTTCTGCACGGGCTTCACGTCCACATTGTAATGTACAAATTTTTTCGGCATATAATCCTTTATGCTTTCTTTTACAACTTCTTTAAAAACATCATAATCCATGCTCTGCTCCTTCCTTTCCCCAGTACATATACGGGATATGCTCTTATTTGCCTACAAAAAAGCCAGAATAAATATCCAGCTTTCTGTCTGCATCTCCTGTTATCCAGTTAAAAAATGCCTCAGATGCCCTCCTTTCTTTATAAAAAGCCATGGTTTTCCATGGCTATGTAATATATATCTATGTTTATGTGGCTTTATGTTAATCCCCACATGTCACGCTTATGCGTGGCACAAACACAAACCAAATGAATTTCCTTGTCATTTCTGGCTGGATAAACCAGACACAGCAGCCACCATACACAATGTGATGACTAACAGCAGCAGGAACAGCTTCAACAGGCAACATGCAGCCCCTGCTGACAGCCATACGATATATAAAAATACTTTCATTATAATAAACAGCGTTTTCCATGTTTTCTTTAAAATAATTCCTGCCATTGTCCTGCCCTCTCTGCATCATCCCCAGCCGCTGGCTAATTCCGCCATGATGTGGTCTTCCTCTGTTTCAATACTGTCGTTGTTCTCTGTTTCTTCCATATTTTCTGTACCTGCAGAAACCTTTGGTGACACTGCTGTCACTGCCGGCGGCCGGCCACCAGCCAGTGCAATTCCAAGAATCCTCACTACTTCATCCCTTGCCTGTTCCCTGATGTCCGCACAAATACCTGCAAAATCTTCCCTTGTAAGGTATTCTTTCTCTTTCTTTTCCCCAGGCTGCGCTACAAGATTTTCCCCGTCAAGACTGCGGATATAAAAATCTATAGAATCCATGATAAACTTATTGACTGACTTATGGATTTCCGTATTCAGGTTTGCCAAGACTTTTTCCACCCTCTGGTGCTGTTCATTATCCATATTCAGGCGCAGGCTGTGGTAGCATATATTTGTTTTTGCCATAAAATCACCTTAATTTCCCTTTTATAGTTGATAAAAATACTTTTCCAAGATGTTCATATCCTTTTGCATTAGCACGTATATCTTCAATATACTTGATATTTGCACCTTTCTGTGTGCCGAATTTTTTCATAACAGATGCACCGCCTCCGACAAAAACAATAGGCGTCACATCCAGGTTATAGCCATGCTCTTTGATTATATGGTAAATTTTTTCCACAAACCTATCAAGATGCCCCTGCACGATAGCCATATAATTTTCAGGAAGGTTTCCTTTCCCTGCCATAACCTGCTGTATCACAGATTCTTCCAGTTCCTGCCCCAGCTGCCTGACACATTCCTCATTGATTTCCCTCATGCAGCGTATCAGCCCCTGTGGGCTTGTCACACACTCCTGTTCCTGTGGCCTGCCGTCCATGATTGGCATTATATCCACAGTCCACGAACCAATATCTACTACCACTACGCGTTCAGGCAGCGCAGCAATCCTGTCAGATACCGCTGCATAGCACTGTGGAAACACCGATACCCTGGCAATCCTTGCTTTGTATCTTTTCTTTTCAAAATGGAATGTTACTTCTTTATTCCTGGAAAGATAATTTATAAACTCCTGTTTCTCCGCACCGAACCTTGTCAACGGAAGCCCCGCAGAAACCAGCACATCCGCCTCCTTTTTCCCACGCCTGTACAGCTCCTTTGCTAATGCTGCCAACGTTAAAATATAAAAGCTGTTATTTTCCACCTTGCAATCCCGGACTTCCAGGCGTTTCCCACCTACTTTATAATAAACACCGTCAAATTCCACCACATTATCAAAAAATGCTGGTTCTGTTGTGATTTCTTTTACCCCTGTAGTAAATACCTGTGTTGC
>ERZ778516.636-NODE-636-length-28980-cov-5.703232_pt1 | contig 28980 bp, 19 predicted proteins | sample MGYA00510342_ERZ778516 | MGnify/ENA primary metagenome ERZ778516 (study PRJEB29527, sample SAMN07138961) | mouse gut metagenome | material: feces | host: mouse | place: China:Nanjing | collected 2016-01-25 ... | reverse complement strand
GGTATAATAAAATAATTGTTATTATAGCACTGTGGAGTGCGTAAAAAATGCAGATGTAGCGAAGGAAATTAAAAGAATTATGTTAAATATGAAGGAAACAGTAACTGCATTTCTTAAACAAGGAATAGGCAGTTTAGAGGATGAGAATAAATTGGAGGAATTTTTTCAATTAGTTGCACAGCTAGAACAAAAAGCCGCAGACGATCCGCAGTATTATGCGCTGCTGACAGACGCATATCTGGCAGTCGGATATACGCAGAAAGCGAAAGACGCATTCTCTAAAATATATAATCCCAAAAATAAAAAAGATATAAAAAAGATGCTCAATATAAAACATACCAAAGGCAAGCCGATAGTCCAGCCAAGCAAACGTGCAAAATCATTGCCGCAATTTCGATATGTCAATTCGCAGATATTGAAAAATCATTTTATAGAGTCTGATGAGAATCAATGTTCGATATGCGCAAAAACCGCTGTACCACTTTATATCGGAAGGGCATACAGCGAAACAGAAGATGAAATTTTACTCCTAAATCAGAAGGAACAGTTCTGCGCTGCGTGTTTGTACAGTGGTGCGGCGGCGGACAAAACTGGGCTGGCATTTAATTCTCCCTATTTGGAGCAGTGCAGTGCGGCGGCAGAGGATTTTATCAGGGAATTAGAATATCGAACACCTGAATGCACCAGCCTTTTTGATGATAATGAAGAAATTTGGCAAATCTGCTGCGGAGATTTTTGTCGGTTGGAACGTATTGACAGCACGGCTGAGGAGAAATTTTACTTTCAATGCCTGCACTGTAAAAAAGAGATTGTGTGGACAAAGATGACTTAGGAACTGTTAATAAATAACTTTTAAATAACGCGTAGGATTTTTCTTCGAGAGTGCCACTCAAAAATCAGGCGCATAGCGGGCTATGTAATTGATTTTTGAGTGGTGCTATCGGAGAAAAAGACAAGTGGTATTAAAAGTTATTTTTGAACACTTCCTTAGTGTCAGTCTTTTCAATGATTCGTATAACAACTTTTTATTGGAAATTAGGAAAACAAATGGAGCATAATTATGGCAAATAATCTTACATCACAAAATACCGCAAATAATTTCACATTACAAAATACTGCAAATAGTAAAACGCAGCTTGCAGTAGATAATGTTACGAAGATAGAAAGTGATAACCATAAAGATGATCAAGAAATTTTAAACCGCTGGCGTCTTGTATTGGGAAAATATGCGGCGGATCAGATTTCCTTTTCCGGCGCACAGGGGAAAAAGGGGGAATCGGAGAACCGGCAGCAGCGTGCAGGGCAGGATTATGCGGATAGTGATGCGGGAGAAGAAATTCGATATATGGATATGGAGCAGGCGCTTGATTTCTTATATGGAAGAGAATATGACGAGGCGCAGGATATCCGTACCGATAAACAGGGTGGCAGCGGAAATGCACAGTTAACGGTTCCCTATTGGCTAACGAAAATTAAAAAGCTGTTTCCTAAGCGCACGGTGGAAATAATGGAGCGGGATGCGCTAGAGCGCTATCATATGACAGAGTTGTTAACGGATCCAGAAGTATTGCGGAAGTTAGAGCCGAATAAGGAACTGCTGAAAACGATTTTAAACTTAAAGCATATGATGAAGGGCGAGGTTTTGGCGTTGGCACGGGAGATCGTGCGCAAGGTAGCGGAGGAAATTACACGGAAATTGGAACAGCAGCTACAGAAGTCCTTTTTCGGAAAAATAAACCGCAATACAAGCAGTCCCGTAAAATCTGTGCGCAATTTGGATATGAAAAAAACGATTCGCATGAACTTAAAAAACTATGATATGGAGCAGAAGCAGCTTGTACTAAAACAGGTATATTTTAATGCACGCATGAAAAAATTTAATATATGGCATGTAATTATCTGCGTGGACGAAAGCGGTTCTATGCTGGACTCAGTTATCCATAGTGCAGTGATGGCGGGGATTTTTGCCAAAATGCCTATGTTGGATACAAAGCTTGTTATTTTTGATACAAATGTCGTTGATTTAAGCGGATATATTTCGGATCCTGTGGAAGTATTGATGAGCATTCAGCTAGGCGGCGGTACTAATATTGCAGGTGCGCTTTCGTACTGTGAGGGATTAATAGACTATCCCAGCAAAACGATGGTAGTTTTGGTATCGGATTTGTATGAGGGCGGCAGTTATCAAAATATGTATCATATCAGCAAAGGCATTATTGAGAGCGGTGCGAAGCTGATTGTATTGACGGCATTGGATATGGAGGCAAACCCCAGTTACGATAAAAACGCAGCGGCGCAGCTTGCGGATATGGGGGCTTTTGTCGGCGCAATGACACCAGAGGAATTGGCAGAATTTATTGGAAAAGCTGTGTCTTAGAAAGCTTTCACAACTTGTTTGTATTTGGAAAGGAATCGCGAAAAAATGGAAAATGTTTTGCAGCTTTTCACGCAGGAAACCGCAGACTGGTTTCAAAATACGCTTGGAACACCGACACCAGTACAGAAAGAGGCATGGCCCAATATTGCGGCAGGCGGTCATGTGCTGGTTTCTGCGCCTACAGGAACCGGAAAAACGTTGTCCGCATTCCTTGTATTTCTGGATCGCATGAAGCAGCAGGCACAGGCAGGAAAATTAAAGCAGGAATTACAGTTAATTTATGTTTCGCCGCTTAAGTCGCTTGCGGCGGATATCCGTGAAAATTTAAGGCGTCCATTGGAGGGGATTGGTGCGCAGGAAGTAATTAAAGTCGGGATTCGTACTGGTGATACATCGCAGAAGGATAGGCAGCAAATGGTAAGAAAACCGCCGCATATTTTAATCACAACACCAGAATCGCTGTATTTAATGCTAACCAGCAAAACGGGACAGAATGTGCTGGCGACGGCAAAAGCAGTAATATTAGATGAATTACACGCTATTATTGATACAAAAAGGGGCGCGCATTTTATGCTGTCTTTGGCGCGGCTGGATTATTTGTGCGGCACTCCGCTGCAGCGGATTGGGTTGTCAGCAACAATAGAGCCGCTGGAAGAAGCAGCGCAGTATTTAGCACCAGAAGCGGTTACCATTGCAGCTCCTGAAATGGAAAAACACAGGCGTTTGGAGGTGCTTGGCCCTTATGCAGACGCGGCAAAGGGCAGACGCAAAGACCCGATATGGGAGGAACTGGGTGCACTGGTATTTCGATATTGCCAGAACAGCCGCAGCGTTATCGCTTTTGTGGAGGGCAGGCGGTATGCGGAAAAATTGGCGTATTATGTGAATCTTCTGGGCGGTGAAGACTTCGCACGAGTGCATCATGGAAGTTTGTCAAAAGAGCAGCGTATGGAAACAGAAATGGCGCTGCGCGATGGGCGGCTGCGACTATTGTGTGCGACATCTTCAATGGAATTGGGAATTGATGTAGGGGAAATCGACCAAGTGCTGCAAGTTGGCTGTCCGCGCACGGTTTCTGGTACGATGCAGCGCTTGGGGCGCGCTGGACATAACCCAGGGCGTGTCAGCGTTATGTATTTGTTCCCACGAACCGCGGCAGAATGTGTATCGTGCGGCTTGACGGCGCAGCTTGCGCGGGAGGGCGGCGTGGAACATATTCATCCGCCTGTGCAGTGTCTGGACGTGCTTGCACAGCATTTGGTGTCAATGGCAGCATTTCGCAGCTACAGCTTAGATGAAGTAATGGAAATTCTGCCACGTGCCTACCCTTTTCAAAATATAACGAAAGAGGATATTAAAACGGTGCTTTGCATGCTGGCGGGGGATTATGAGCATGGACACGATATTCCGGTACGACCGCGGATTTTGTATGACCGCATTCATGAAAAGGTAGAGGGGGATGGTTACAGCAGAATGCTTGCAATTTCGGCAGGCGGCACGATTCCAGATAAGGGGTTGTATACTGTGAAAACCGAGGACGGCGTAAAACTAGGAGAGATGGATGAGGAATTTGTCTATGAATCCCAGAAAGGTGATCGGTTTATTCTTGGCGCTTTTGCATGGAAAATAACCAATATCAGCCGTGATACCGTCACTGTGATACAGGCTCCAGTGGAGGGGGCAAGGCTTCCTTTTTGGAAAGGGGAAATAAAGGGGCGTGATAAACGGACAGGAGAGGCATTCGGCGAAATGTATCAAGCATTGCAGCAGGCATATGAGGATGGGAAACTTTCGAAAGCGTTGGAAGCATTGGGATTAGATAAAACAGCGGTCAGTCTGGCATCGGGTTATTTAGAACGGCAGATGAAGGCAACGGGCGGTTTGCCAGACCACAAAACAATTATTGCAGAACATTATCGGGATTCTTCTGGAAACAGCCAGTTAATGTTTCACTCGGTATTTGGCAGGCGGATCAATGCGCCGCTGGCACTGCTTGCAGCACAAAGGACAAGGGAACTGCTTGAAATGGAGATCGGCAGTGTGGACGACGAGGACGGATTTATGTTGTATGCATACGGCAACGGTGCTTTGCCGGAAGGGATTTTGCAGAATATCGATCCGGAAACGTGTGTGCAGATACTGGAAATACTGCTGCCAGCTACGCCGCTTTTTAATATGGCATTTCGCTATAACAGCGGCAGAGCTTTAATGATGGGTGTGCGCAAAAACAGCAGACAGCCGCTTTGGCTGCAAAGGATGCGGAGTGCGGAGATGCTTGCGCAGGTAGTACAGGAAAAAGAACATCCATTAATCCGTGAAACAAGAAGGGAATGTATACAAGAATTATGGGATGCGGAGGGGGTTAAGGAATTGTTAAGTGATATCCAGTCTGGTGCAGTAAAAGTGCGAGAAATTTACACGGAACTGCCCTCTCCAATGTCACTTCCGTTTCTTTGGGAACAGGAATCAGCAGTGATGTATGACTATTCTCCGACACCGCGAAAAATCCATTCCGCAGTGGAGGACGCGCTAAAAGAAGCGTTGCGCGGAGAACAGGAACTGCTGCAGGCAGGCACGCGGGAACTGCTGCAAGTGCAGGAGCGCAGCCGCCTTCCACAAGATGAAAAACAGCTTCATTCGCTGCTGATGACAGAGGGCGATCTGGCGGCAGGAGAATTGGATATTCCAGTGCAATGGCTGGATAGTCTGGCACAGGAAGGGAGAGCCGTATATCTGGAACAAGGTTTATGGATTGCCGCCGAGGAAGCAGAGCAGTATGCAATTGCATTAGAAGGGAATGCAATTGCATTAGACGTAAATGAAAGTGGGAAGCATGTAGAGGGGAATGCAATTGCATTGGAAACAAATGAAAGTGGGGAGCGTCTGCGTATTGTGCGGCGGATGCTTCGGTATCGCGGGGCGGCAGATGCAGTGCAGACTGCGGAGCGCTATGGTTTTGCTATCGAAGCAGCAAAGGAGCTATTAGAAGAACTATGCAAACGTGGAGAAGCTGTAAAACAGGCAGAAAAATATTACCATGCGACACTCTACCGCCGTGCACAGGTTTGGACAATGAAAAACCGCCGCGAGGAAGCGCGTACTTGTCCAGCGGAGGCGTATGCGGCATTGCTGTTATCACGCATGGATTGGAATGCACCAGCGGAGGAAAGCCTGCGGAATATCTTAAAACAATATGCGGGGGTTACACTTCCGGCGGGATACTGGGAAGGCTTTCTTCTTCCGTATTGGGTTAAAAATTACCGCTCTGCGCAATTGGATGCATATCTTGCAGAGGGGGAAGTGTTTTGGCATATGGAAGCTAAGGGCGGACTGTGCTTTGATTATCAGTCGGAAATTGACTGGGAAGCAGATGTATGCAGCCCGCAGCAGGAATTATCGGAAAAGGAACAGATAATTTATCAGGCATTATTAAAACGCGGCGCTAGTTTTATGCAGTCTTTAAATGGCGTGTTAGGCGCAGACTCTCCCTATGATACCTTAATGTCTTTATTGGAAAAGGGGCTGGTAAGCGCTGACAGTTTCGTCCCTGTGCGGCAGTGGCTTGACAAGGAAAAGATGAAGAAAGCAACAGCACGGCAGCGTGTCAATCTGCGCGTTAAAGCATTGCAGGCGGGACGCTGGGCAGTTGTTCGTCCATTAAAAACGCAGCAGGCTGAAACGGTGAAACAAGCTGAAAATACGGGACTGGCCAAGAAAGCATTAGAGGAAAAGATTGAAAATTGTTTCGATCGCTGTTTGATATTATGCAGGGAAACAGCGGCTGGCTGCGGGCTTTCCTGGCAGGAGGTGTTGTCGGTGCTGCGTGTATGGGAGTACACTGGACAGGCACGCAGAGGCTATTTTATAGAGGGAATGTCTGGCGCACAGTTTATCCGTAAAAAGGATTACGGAACCGTTATTCGCAAACTGCAAAATCCTGAACAAAAGTTTACTTGGATAAATGCGGCAGATCCCATGCAGTGCTGGGGAAAGGCGCTATCGCATAGAGAAGGACGAAATTTTTTAAATGTTACAGGAACAGCAGTGGGATGTTTGGGCGGCGCTGTAGTGGCTGTTTTGGAGCGGCAGGGAAATACATTGCGTGTATTTGATGAACTGAATCTGCGGGAATGTCTTGCAGTTTTTGCTCAAGAATATCAAAGGGGACGAATTTTTCCATTATTAAAGCGCATTGTTGTAAAAAAATATCCTGATACTGCCAAGGAAGCATTGACACAGGCTGGATTTTTTAGTGAAATGCAGGATTATGTTCTATATCGTGTTACGATTCACAGTTAAAATGCGCATTAACTGCGCATTAACAACCCAGTACAGCAGATTAGGAACACAAATGTTGTGCCTATGAGCAGATGGAAGCGGTGAATCGTAACCGATACCGATAAACTGTATGAAACTGTCACTTGACAAGAAAAGAAAATTCTATTAGATTTTACTTATAGAGCAAACAGCGGTAGTTTTATTTTTGCTGTTTTTTAAATGAAATGGATATGTGTAAAAGCATACTGGGAGTATAAAAATGCGTAAAATTGTAGTAATTATTGTAACTTTAGTGGTTTCAGCAGGCGCGGCGGCGCTGGGAATAATGTATGTTACTGGACGATTTTTGTTTCATCAGACAGTAAACGGGGAAGATTATTCTTTTCAGACAGCGGTTGAAGCATGGAATAATATTATCGATCAAGTGCCTGATTTTACGCTGATGATCGGTGAGGAAACCTACTATGTCAAAGACGTATTTTATGCTGACAAGGAGGCAGCAATGGGAAGGCAGTCTTTTTTGTCCTGGCTAAAACGTGAACCGATTACTTACGAGGTAGCTATCTATGTGGACGAAGAAGTGCTGGACAATAAGCTGGCTTCTCTCTATACCAAAGGCGCAAATGCCGAAATCGTTCACGACGAGGAAAACGGCTGGATGCTGATACCTGAAAACGCAGGCTGTGATTTTGATATTAAGAAAGTAAAAGAAGCTGTAATTTCTAATTATCAGGATAAAAAAGAAACGACGTTTGTGTTGGATCCCTATTTAAAAGCGCCTGCTGTAACGGCACAGGACTTGCAGGAGGATTTTGAAAATGTAGTTTGGCTCAATGACTTTGTAATTGAGTATACAAACGGTGTTCGCTTTACTGGTAAAGAGTTAAATCAGTATGTGAAAAATTTTCACTTGGATATTCCCCAAGAATTTTTTGATGAATTAATGGGCTCTATCAAGGAGGACTATAGTACAAAAGGTAATTCCTTGATTTTTACCCCGACGGAAGCAGAGGAGTCTATTGTGGTAGATTACGGCACGTTTGGCAAGGCAGTAAATACGGATAAAGAAACTGCAGAACTGCTGCAATTAATGGAAGAACATACTTCGCAGACAGACCGTGTACCAATATTGTCAGGATATGATGTTTTTGGCAGTACCTATTTAGAAGTTTCGATTGAAAAACAGCATTTGTGGTATTATGTGGATGGTGTTTTGCAGAGTGAAACAGATATTGTTACTGGACGAAAAGGGGCACATGATACGCCGACGGGCGTTTACTATATATCAGAATGTATTCCTGGGAAATACTTGACAGGCGCCGATTACAAGACATGGGTTAACCGCTGGATGCGTCTTACCAATTCTGGAATCGGACTACATGACGCTGGCTGGCGCAGTGAGTTTGGTGAGGATGTTTACACACACAACGGTTCGCATGGCTGCATTAATTTGCCCAAAAAATATGCTTATGCACTGTATGAGGATGCCTATGTAGGAATGCCGGTAGTGATATATTAAAAGGAAATTTATAAGGCTCAATATAGAGTTGATTAACGAATGGAAAGGATAAAGCAGATGAAGGATTGGAATACATATTTGGCAGAGGCAGATGACGATTATCTTGTGGGAATCGCAAATAAAGGGCTGCTCAAGCGTGCTTATAAAGATAAAGAAGAAAACAATTATCAAGTGCTTTCCATAGAGGATGAGGCAAAAGTAAACGTTGGAAGTGAAACCGTCTTTATCCGAATGCCGCTGGGCGAAAGCCGTTGTTCCTGCCCCTCGCGCAGCATCTGCCGCCATATAATACTTGGTATTCTAGCATTAAGAGAACAAGTTTTAGGAAATGCAGCCGGCAGTACACCGTTGGAACGCTATGCAGAAGCACTACAGCCGAGTCAGTTAAACATCCAGTCTGAAAACACCGAAATATCACAAAAAAGACAAAAAGAACAGTCACAAATCCAGTTTGGAATCCAGTCCGAAAACGCCGAAACACCACAAAAAAATCAAGAAAAACAGCAGGTAAGTCGAGCTGTATCTCAGTCGGAAAATACAGAAAATATAGAGAATAAGAAAGCGGCTGCAATAAACAAGCAGCCCAATAATTATTCTGATTTTGCAGAGAATAAGATGCCAAATTCCTCGCAGTCAGAACAGACAAGGAAAGATAATTTAAGTATCCAACTACAAACGTGCATAAAAGTACAGGAAGAAATATCCGCCTATCCATTATCCGCAATAAGAAAGGCGCTAGGAAGCAGATATTTACAATTATTTTGCGCACAGGCGAAAGCAAAAGCAGTGCCCCCAATTACCATTTCCAGCGTAATTACGGTCGATTTAGCGGCGCAGGGACAGAGAGTGAAACTGTTATCGCCATTGGAATATTCTACTTGTACCTGTCATAAAAAAGAACTCTGCATTCATAAAGCGGCGGCGCTGTTATGGTGCAAGTTGGAATGGGGAGTTGTAACTCTTGAGGAGATAAATGAAGATTTTAACCAATCGCCACTTCAACGCGAACAGATACATGAAGCTGCTGGTCAAATGAAACAGTTCCTTGAGGAATTACTGGATATGGGGCTGGCGCGTGTTTCGCCGGATGCACTGGACTATATGGAACGGCTTGCAATGATCAGCCATAACGCGCGCCTTGCCAACTTTGAAGGGTATTGGCGCGCTTTGCGTGATTCTTATGAAAATTATTTTAAGCGGAAGGCGTCGTTTCGGGTTGCAGCGTTAATGGAACAGCAGGCGCGGCTGTACCGACGGACACAGCTTTTGTTGGAAGCCAAGAATGACGGCGCGTTTGCGGAACTTGCCGGCGAATTTAAAGCAGATTATCTGCCGGTCGGTACATTAGACTTAATAGGAATTGCAATGGAACGCTACAAGAGCCAGGCTGGGTATGAGGGGGAAACAATATATTTTTTGGAGGAACATACCAAACAATGGTATACATTTAGTTCGGCAAGACCTGTTTTCTATGAAAAGTCAGCACGCCGCGGCAAACCAGAGAAAAAAGCTGCACCTTGGGGGCTTCCGGTGTCGATTGAGGAATTGGCGAAAACAAAAGTTCATTTAACAGATGCAAAAGCGGATATACGCAGAAGGCTGTCGTCAAGCCAAGATACAAGAGGGTGGATTGCCGGAAACCGAAAGGGAGCAGATATACTATGTGTGGAAGATTTGGGAAACTGGTATTATCGGGATTTTGCAGCGCTTTATACAGAGCAGATTGGGACAAGAAAAAGACCATGGCTAAAGGAGCAGGAAGCACAGATAGACAGCATAGACTTGGTTTTTCTGCGACCAACATACTGTGAATCGGCTGTTTTTTCTGAAACAGAGCAGAAGCTGTTTCTTAGCCTTTTTGATGCACAAAACAGGGAGGTCATTGTCGAAGTGGCGTATTCAAAGGAGGAATCATGGGGGATTCGATATTTAGAAAAGATAACCACCAAAACGCTGCCTTGTTTTTTGGGAAAATTATATTATCGGGACGGAAGGATGCGACTGTATCCCGTGGCGGTATTTGAGAAGGAGGAACTGTGTGAAGATGGATTATAGGAGGCAAAGGGGAGAAGCGTCAAGATGGATTTTGAATGTAAAGAGGAAGCTGTAAAAAATCTGCTTGCAGATACCGAAATGATTATGGAAGAACTATTTCAAAGCGGGTTTAATACGGTTCATGACAGCACAATAGATGCCCTGAAGGAGATTACAAAACGCACAGAGCAGTTTGGCATGGCATATTTGTCCCATCTGCTGGGGACAATCGAAGAAGGGATTACAATGCGGCGGCATAGAATGACAAAAGAAGCGGATAGACTGGTGGAAACGTTTACAAAGCTAAGCGAATATCTGTATCTGTGCAGGCAGCAGATTGCATATAATAGCGGTCAGACTTATTATACTAAGGAACTGTAGAAAAATAAGCGACACATCCTGCTTGTCTATTTCTCCAAGATTGTAGGAGAAAAAGCCTCGTCGTAGCCCGCTACGCCTACGTTTTTTCTCCTACAATCTTGAAGAAATATCCTGCGCAATCTGAGCACTTATTTTCCTACAATTCCTAACGACCGTTAAGATTTTCCAATTTCTGTACGACCCATATTGCATAAGCGGGCAATATGTGTTGTGCAGAAAGGAAAAACGAATCGTTCGTGAGGATATCAATAATTTGCGCCTGTTCTGTCTTGTGAACGTACCAGCAGCATGGTACAATAGGGATAACATAGAGTGAGATTTGTAAGGAGGGCAAAACAATGACAAATCCTAAAGACAAGAATCAGCAGAAGATGTTAGAGGTAATAGAGCTGCTATCCCTTTCCAGAGAGGAACTTGCCTTAGCAGAAGCCTATTTATCCGGTGAAAAAAATGAAGAGGTACTTGCGCAGTTTCCGTTTCGAGATATTTCCGGCGTCCTGCCCAATCCGTTTTGGCAGGTATTTGAGGAGTTAAAGAGCAGGGGGCGGACGGAGGAGGTTCGCCACCTCTTCGAACTTTTGTTTGCAATCGGACAATCTACTTGTCATGCGCTAGTTCCGCCGGATATTATAAAGGATACATTAAAATCGTTTCAGTTTGAATGTGATGCGGCGAAAAAAGCCGCTGTTTTTGGCGCAATGATTGCCTGTGAGCACGGGCAGTTTCATTTCAGCGGATATGCTATAGATAGATTAATGAAAATCGCAGGGCTTTCATCGCAGCGGGCGGAAAAACTTAAAGAAGCGTATACCTACCAGAAAAACGCCGATAACAATGGCAAATTAATTCTTCTCTGTGCGTATTTTATAGCAAAATATCAAAAGGCGCTGGAGGAAACACAGGAAAAAGAGAAGGCTATAGAACCACCAGAGGATGGAAAAGATTGGAATGGTGTAGAGCAAGTGTTTGATATTGCAGTAGAATCGGAGGATATACCGCTGTTACAGGAGTATGAAGATATTGTTTTGTCTGGTTTGGGGGCTGTATTTCAAAATCAGTTAAATCCGGCGACACTGCAAAATATAATGGAGGAGATTTCTAAAGACCAGTTGACAGATGAAACACTGCAACAGGTAAGCAGCGTGTCCACAGACCCTTTTTGGCTAAAATTGTATGGGGGAGCGGCTTATTTGGGCTTCCCGTTTTCGGCAAAGCTGAAAAATACAGTAAAAGTATGTCTGGCAGCACGCACAAATATCCAGCCTAACCCCGATTTTGTCGGAGAAGATATGCTGAATGCAATCAAAGATATCAGTGAATCACTGGTATTGGATATTCGGCGGCGCGGCGGTTTATTTAGTATTATTTTTGGTATTGATACAGAGAATTATATCCACTGGGCAGCAGTTAGGGAGTGCAAACCGCTTTTAAGGAAAATGCTGCGCTACTACAGAAATAGTTATTTGAAAGTAATGGATACATCACAATTAGATACCTCTGCGCTGATGTTAAAGATTGTACAGAATCAGGAAACACAGTTATTCTATGAACTTGAGAAAAAGAAAAAGGAAGGTTGGATGCAAAGAGATAAGGAAAAGCTGATTGCGTTATTGATAGGCAACGATTATAAGAGCAGCGAGCTTGTACGCGCCTATTTGCTAGGCGAGGAGGTGATTCGTTCCTTGTATCCCTATGCTGATTTATCCCAAAAGAATCAAGGCGCTTACAGCGGTGCGTGGATTGGAGATTTATTAGATAAATATTGCAGCCAATATGAGGACACTGTCTTTTTGCGCAAAGCACAGACTTATATGCTGATAAAGCAGTTTTATGCCTTTTGGGGAGTATACAATATGATTCGGGAAGAGCAGGGAATTTGCGATCTTTTCCAAGGGTTTGCAAAGGAAAATGCTGCGGTGGTTTATCAGCTTGTAGGAGTAGAACGCATTTGTGATTATCATGCCTACAATGAAACCATGCGTGATATGGTTGTGGAAAAAACAGCAGAAATTTTTGCTGAATATTTAAAGCAAAATCGGGAGGAAACACTGGAAGCTTTTTCTAAGGCAAGCGCGTTTGGACGTTATTTTGGGCTGCACGTACTGCGTAAGGAAGCGCAGGAAAATAAAAAGGAAATTTTAGCATATTCCCAAGACACTGCAAAGGTGGTAAAGGAGGAACTGCTGGATATTTTATACGGACAACCAGACTGGGAGAATGAGGTGAAAAATCTGCTTTCCTCCAAAAAGGCAGGGGAGCGTGAACTGGCTGTAAAGGTATTGGGGCATTGGCAGAAGGAAGACAGACGATATAACGAACTGTTTGCACAGACTTTGGAGATAGAGAAAAACAACAAAGTGCGTGTATTGTTAGAGTGTTTGTTGGAGATAGAATCTAAAGATGTTTCTGACAGTGGAATGATATCCCGTGAGGAGTTAGTCAAGGAACTGCATAAAGGAAATAAGAAGCGGGCGCTTACATGGGCTTATGAAACGCCGTTTTCCGCAGTGCATCAAAAAAGTGGAGAAGAGGTTTCCGAGGAATATTTGCAGGCGATACTGTTGTGTTATGCGAGTGTGGATGGCTGCGGCATCAGCAAAAAGGCGGCAGTTTTAGCAGAGAATTTGCAGACAGAGGAGTTGGCAGTATATATCAATGAATTATATGATAAATGGCTGGAATCTGGTGCAGAGGCAAAGAAAAAATGGGTGCTCTATGCGGCGGCGATTCATGGCGGGGCAGAGATTGTTCAGAAAATGCATCATAAGATTCAGGAATGGCCAAAAGCATCGCGCGGTGCGATTGCATCGGAGGCAGTGCGTGCGCTTACACTCAGTCCTTTGCCGCAGGCGTTATTAATCGTGGACGGTATTGCGCGCAAATTTAAATTTAAACAGATTAAAAGTGCGGCGCAGAGTGCTCTGGAATTTGCCGCAGCGCAGCTTGGCATTAGCAGAGAGGAGCTTGCTGACCGCATTGTGCCAAACCTTGGGTTTGATGAAAAAATGGAGCGTCATTTTGACTATGGCGCACGCAGTTTTCGTGTGACAATTACACCGGCACTGGAAATCGAAGTATTTGATGACACTGGCAAAAAACTAAAAAATATGCCGTCCCCCGGCAAAAAAGACGACGAAACGAAAGCGGCGGCAGCTTACGAAGAATTTAAACAGATGAAAAAGCAGATGAAACTAACTGTAACCAGCCAGAAACAGCGTTTGGAGATAGCGCTTTCGACCGCAAGAGAGTGGACGGTGGAAGCATGGGAAGCTCTTTTTGTAAAAAATCCAATTATGCACCAATTTGCAATTGGTTTATTGTGGGGCGTTTATCAGGATCGCAAGCTGGTGCAGACGTTCCGCTATATGGAGGATGGTACGTTTAATACTGAGGATGAGGAGGAATACCAACTGCCTAAGCAGGGTCAGATCGGGCTGGTGCATCCAATAGAGCTTTCTCAAGAGTTAAAAGATGCTTGGCGGCAGCAGTTGGAGGATTATGAAATTGTGCAGCCAATTGACCAGCTAGAGCGGAATATCTATTGTGTAACGGAGGAGGAAGCAAAGAGCAAGCAGTTACTGCGCTTTGGAGGGTATCTTATCAATGATCTATCCTTGTGCGGCAAACTGCTGGATATTGGCTGGTATCGTGGTTCTACACAGGATGGGGGCGGTTTTTATACATTTTACCGTGAAGATCCCGAAGTAGGGTTTGGCGTAGAACTGCACTTTTCGGGTACATATGTCGGCTGCATCAATGATGAAGTTACCATATATGACGCACGGTTTTATAAGCCAGATACGATTCCACACGGAAGTTATACCTATGACGAAGTGGAAGAGGAACAGGCGTTTTTCCTTGGCGAAGTGCCTAAGCGGTATTTCAGCGAAATTATCTGGCAGCTCACCAAAGCAACTGCGTCCAGTCAGGATCAGGATGAGAATTGGAAGAAGGATGCGGATATATGGAAGACAACTCCGAAGCATGAATAATTAAGGGGGCAGCAGCGACCGCAGGAAAGCGATGAGGCTTATAGTGTCATAACAGATCCGAAACATCAATATTAGGGGGCGTCAGCGGATGACAGGCATAACAGGGATTGGATATCAAAATTTTGAGGAGATTGTCAAGGGGAATATATTCTATATTGATAAGACGCTATTTATTAAAGAGTGGTGGGAAAATGCCGACAAGGTAACACTGATTACCCGTCCAAGACGGTTTGGCAAAACATTAAATATCAGCATGACAGAACAGTTTTTTTCGCTGGATTATCAGGGGCGTTCAGATATTTTTGAAAATTTTAAGATATGGAAAGAGGAAAAATATCGGGAACTGCAAGGCACATTTCCGGTGATTGCGTTTAGCTTTGCGGATGTGAAGGAAACAACTTTTGCGGAAGCAAGAAAAGTGATATGCCATAATATAAAAAAATTGTATAATAAATATGATTTTTTATTAGACAGTGACTGCATGAATGCAGATGAGAAAACTTTATATCGCAGCGTATCCGCCGAAATGGAGGGGTACCTTGCTGCGGATTCGATTAGGGCATTAGCGGAATATCTGGGACGCTTCTATCATAAGAAGCCGATTATCCTTTTGGACGAATATGACACGCCTTTGCAGGAAGCTTATATTAGCGGATATTGGAAGCAGATGGCAGATTTTATAAGGAGTCTTTTTAATGCTGCTTTTAAGACAAACGATTTTTTTGAACGTGCAATTATGACAGGAATTACACGTGTCAGCCGTGAGAGTATTTTTTCAGATTTAAACAATTTAAAAGTAGTTACAACAACCTCAAGAAAGTATGAAGACTGTTTTGGCTTTACACAGGAGGAAGTGACAGAAGCACTGCGTCAATTTGGGCTTTCGGACAAAGAGGAGGAAGTGCGTAGCTGGTATGATGGATTTACGTTTGGCAGCAAAACAGGTATTTATAATCCGTGGTCGATTACGAATTACCTAGATGAGAGGGTATTTGCTGCGTATTGGGCAAATACCAGCAGCAACAGCCTTATAGGGAAGCTGATTCGTGAAGGAAGCAAGGATATTAAAACAACAATAGAGACATTGCTCAACGGAGATTCTATTTGTACAGTGATAGATGAACAGATAGTATTTCAACAACTGGAACAAAATGAAAATGCTATATGGAGCCTGCTGCTTGCAAGTGGATATTTCAAAGTAAAAAATAGTGCGTATTGTAAAGACAACGATAAAATAGAATACGAATTGGAACTGACAAACAGGGAAGTCAGGCTAATGTTTGAGAATATGGTATCGGATTGGTTTGGGAAAAATCCTTCTGTATATAATGATTTCGTTAAAGCGCTGCTGATAGGAGATAAAAAAGCGATGAATTATTATATGAATAAAGTTGCGCTTCAGACCTTTAGCTGCTTTGACAGTGGAAATAAGCCGTCGGAGGAGGCAGAACCCGAACGGTTTTATCATGGTTTTGTATTGGGGCTTATGGTAGATTTAAGAAACCGTTATGTGCTTACATCAAATCGGGAAAGCGGATTCGGGCGTTATGATGTAATGCTCAAGCCCAAAAATAATGTGGATAATGCAATTATTTTAGAATTTAAGGTGCAGATGCCTGATGATGAAAAGACGTTGCAGGACACGGCTGCTGCGGCACTTGCCCAGATTGAAGAAAAGCAGTATGCGGCTTCTCTGGAAGCAGAAGGCATCGCACCGGAGCGCATTCTTAAATATGGTTTTGCATTTCAGGGCAAAAGGGTTTTTATAGGATAAGATGGTGACACAATTTGTTTGTGCCTTGAAAAGTTTGAAAGTAAGTTTTCGAATATTGATTGGTATGCGTGATAAAGTACGCAAGGGGGATAGGAATGGCGAAAAAGATGAAAAACTGTAATAACATAGATATGGCGCAGATAAGCGAGATATTGGATGCCCTTTCGCTGGATAGCCAGCAGAGGACATTGGCACAGGCGTATCTGCTGGGGGAGGCGGACGAATCAGCGCTGGGGCAGATGCCGCATTGTGATTTGTCCCAAGTCACGCTGGAAGTACCAGCACAAACCGCAAAGAATCTATTTGGCTTATTTATGGTGCAGCAGAAACAGGAACAAGCACGCAGATTATTCGAACTGTTGTTTGCAATTGGGCGGGCAACCTGTTACCCAATGATACAGAAAGATATTTTTACTGCTAAAGAGGGAGCAATTGCCTGCGATCCAGTTAAAAAGATAACGATATATCTGTATGCACAGTTCTATAATAATTGGACAAACAGCTTATTTGGCGGTGATATTAAAAGTTTTCTGCAAATGGCAGAGAACCAGCCGGAATATTTTAAAACCGTTCTGAATTGCATAGAAGAAAACGAGAGGGCATTTATCAGCACATTCACGCAGCACACCAGAAAAGAGCGGCGGGATCATCTACGGCTTGTGCTGCTAATGGCATATTTTACCGCGAAATATAATAATTCTGAAGAAACGGCAGTGCCGCCGGAAGAGGACAGCGGCGATATGCCGGAAATTGCGATTGCGCCGGAGGATATTCCTTTGATGAAACAGTATGAGGATATTATTTTATCCCGTTTCGGTGATTTGTTTCAAAATCAAATGGAGACATCGGCGCTTGCAAAAATTGTAACAGCGATTGTAGAGAATCAGATTACCCCGAAAATAAAGGAGCTTGCTGCTTCTGTTTGCGTAGATAAAGTATTGCTGCATCTATATGGCGGTCTGGCGTATTTAAACTATAACCTTTCTGTTACACTCAAAAATATTGTAAAAATATGCTTAGAAACCAAGATTTGTATGCTTTCGGCTACAAATACATCCTGCTGGGACAATCGTGATATGCTGGATGTAATACAGTATATTAGCAGTCTGCTTTTTATGGATATTGAAATCAGGGGAACCAATTATGACAAGGTACTTGGGATCGACAGCAAAAGGTTAATCCAATGGGCGGCATTTAAACAGTATTCAGCAATTTTGGATCAGCAGTTTTGGACTAATCGAGAGTGTTTTCTCCGCGCGATGGACGAACCAGACTGGGATTGGCAGTTTATCTATAAAGTGGCACGGCAAAAATCAGAATATGATATGAAAAAGGAATTGCATGCGTGTAATTTTTTATATCAGATTGCAGCGCAGCAAGATCCGCCGCTGTATCAGCAGTTTTTGGCAGAACACAGACAGCAGAACATCAATAAAGAGCGATTGATTCTAATGCTGTTACATGATGTAGAAGAATACAGAGAACTAGTAGAAAATTATCTGCGTGGTGCGGCGGCTGTGGACACGCTGTATCCGATTGCAGAACAGTTAATGGAAAATTCATATGATTTCTATACAGAAACCGATTTACTGATGACATATTGGGCGCAATACCAAGACGAGCCGTTCCACCGAAGATGTGAGGCATATTTACTCCTGATACGTAGTGATTATTTTATTGTGCGGGATATCTCTGTTTCGGAAGATATAGAAGATGGCATATCTTCGGTAAAGGTACAGAAGCTCTTGGAAAATTTAGACCAAGAGGGACTTGCGATTGCTTTTCAGTTCAAAGGGCTTATGATGCTTGTGGAGGAATGGGGCAGAGATGAGGACTGGATAATGTCGCTTGTAGAGAGTGCAGTGGGAAGTTTTTCAGAATATCTGCACCAAAAAAAAGAAGAAACATGGAAGGCATTTACAACGGGAAATGCTTTTGGACGTTTCTTTGCGCTGCGTGTTTTGCTGGAATGTCCTGAGGAGTACAAAGCGGAAATTTTATATTTTACGAAGGACAGTTCCAAGAAAGTGCAGGGGGAACTGCTGGGATTCCTTTACGGGCAGAAAAGCTGGGAGGAGGATATCAAGCAGCTATTAAATGCCAAAAACGCAAAGCAGCGGGAGCTTGCTGCAAAGGTAATGTGCCATTGGCAGGGAAATGGGATGTAGTATCAAGAAGTATTGGCGCATGTTTTGGACAAAGAGAAGAATTGTAAGAAATAGTTTAAAAATCACTTGTGACAAGCAAGTGTCATAAGTGATTTTTGAACAGTTCCTAAGATGTGGGAGGAAATAAACTATGTGGTATCGGGGAAGGGTAGAATTGGTAAAACTACCAGAAAACAGATTAAAAGCGTTGGCAGAGATTAAGAAAAAGTTTACATTAAATTTATCCATCAGTGAATTTGTAAAAAATACAGAAAAATTACCATATATTATAGACGAGAATATGTACGATAGAGAATATCATAGAATTGTAGACGACAGTTCCATATCTGATTATGTGAAATTTGTTGCAAAGGAAGAAGTGCTTGGTGCTACATGGATAGGGTGGGAAGGCTATAAAAATGAAGTGTACGATGGTGATGGGGACAATGAAGAAGATGAGGAGGAAGACGACGACACGGTAACTGTTGATCCGCAAAATGTTGTTGTGTTTGCAGAGATGTTGACGGAAATTCAAGAATTGGAGGAGAATTGTGGGGAATCGGAAATTGCTGACGAACGCAATAACGAACATAAAAGCGAACACAATAACGAATCCAAAAGTGAATGCAAAAGCGTTTGCGAAAGCGTTCGCAAGGCAGTATTGGATGAGGTTACAAAATGCGTTTATCATACGCAAGAGTATCTTATAGAGCACAAAGAACAGTATCTTGACCGTGGTCTATTAGAGGATGATGATGAGGATATTGGCACGCTTTGGCTGTGTGGTTTGGTTGATATTTTGAGCGAATATCAGTATGTCTGTGAACTGGACTGGAAGACAGAATTGGAGGATTTTATTTATTCTGTTGAATCTCTGAAAGGGGTTTTAGCGCTGGGGCTTCGTATTGACCCGCAATGGTTTTCGGAGGAGGATGACATTCCGCAATGGTGCAAAGTTTTGTTGGAAAAGTGGGGCAGACCGGATTTGTGCTTTGCAGATATTGATATGGAAAGCGATTGTTATGTGATATTTCCATATAACACGACAAAGCTGCCGGCGCTTAAAATATGTGCAAAGAAAGCTGGATTTCGGATTGACTTGGTAGAAAATGTATAAACAATACAAGGACGGCAGTTTTCCCATATAGTTCGACAAGAAACTTTTTAGCAAGGATGGATTAATTTAGAAAGGAACTGGATGTGACTGCTTGGCTAATTAAAATGTTTGTTTGTTCTCTAATAGTTACCATTATTATAGAAGCTGCCGTTGCATACTGCTTAAGAATACGCACGATTAAAAAATTATTATTGATAACGTTGGTTAATATTCTTACAAACCCGCCTGCCGTATTGCTGCATTGGTTGGGAAGTATCTATTTGCAGGCTCTTCCTGATTTGTATTTGCAGCTTGTAATAGAAATAATGGTGGTAGTAACGGAAGCGTTGATTTATCAAAGTTTTTCCAATTCTTCTGTATGCAAAGTGACAGCAGATTCCAAGAGCACAGAAAGAAACAGACATCTGCAAACACCCCAGTGGTATATTCCGCACACGTTTCTTTTCTCACTTATAACAAATATATGTTCATGGACTGCTGGGATTATTAATGCAATGCTGTACTAGTACATCGTTTCCTTAATCCTCGTATACAAAGTGCTTGGTATATGAGGAATTAAAAAACGGTGTACTGGCACGCAGAGAGGATAAATATGAAGGACAATACAACCTATATTGCGCCTTGGCGTTATAAAAAACCTAATTTTGTTCCAAATAAAGAGGGAAATATTGTTTTGATTTCCAAAGCATCTTTTGGGCCGCTGGAAGTTTATGAATGGGGGATTGATGCAGACAACAATGCATTTGAACGTTATGAGTGGCTTGAGAATGATTTTTATCAGTATGAAAATTATTGTATTACGATATCAAAAGAGGCATTACGGGAGCAGATTCAAATTGTAATTTCTCTTTTTCAAAATAATGGGCTGACGGAATGGACAACCATATATGAGAAAATATTGCGTAGCAAATACCTTGAAGGGAGATAACATTGAATACGAATTTAAGAAATGAAATAGCAGCACTGATAGGAATTGAACTTTCTAATTCCATATTAAATGTTGGATACAAAATATTATCTTCCATACAAGAGGACGGGTATATAAGGCAGTTAATTGAATATGATTCTTATGGTGATAAAGTAATTGCTTTTTTACTATTACCGGATAATTTTAATTATAATCCAGCAATTTTAATTCATCATCAGCATAATAGAGAACATCATTTGGGAAAAAGTGAAGTTTGCGGTTTGGCAGGGAATCCTTTGCAGGCTTTTGGATTGGAATTGGTAAAAAAAGGGTTTATTGTACTTGCACCAGATTCCATATGCTTTGAAACTCGGCGTAAAGATAAAACAATAGAGGGTTTTGATTTTTGGCAGCATTTTAATGAGATGTGTTATCGTATTCTAAAGGGTGATTATTTGATGAAGAAAGTACTACATGATGCAATAAATGGCATCACATTGCTTTCTAATCTTGATTGCGTTGATAACAAAAGAATAGGCACGCTTGGGCATTCCTATGGCGGAAATACAGTTTTATTTTTATCAGCACTAGATGAGCGGATAGCCTTTAGCTGTGCAAGCGGCTGTGCCTGTACTTTTGAAAATCGCATGAAAAACAATGTCGGAATAGAAATGGCAAGTGTAATCCCGAATTTTCATGGAAAATATGATATTTATGATGTGGTTTCCTGCATTGCACCACGGCGTCTGCTTATTGTTTCTAGTGATAGTGATAAATATTCAAGAGATGCTGCGTATATTGTAGAAAAAGCTAGTCCAGCGTATGCTGAATGGAATGCCATGGGGAATTTAGAGCATAAGCAATATCAAGGTGGTCATGCAATTACAGAAGAGAGATTTTATGATATTATTAAGTGGATTGAGATAAATGCCTAAACGGATTGTTATATATACTGCCCGCCTAGTGCACCATTTTTTATTAGAATATTTGGAAGGAGAAGTTATTTTATGAAAAAACGGACACGTCAATGTGCGGTGCTGATTTGCTGCATTCTTTTTACAATTGTGGGGAGTATGGTTTCTGTACTTCCCGTATCTGCAGATATTATCTGGGAGCCTGAAGATATGTTTTACAATGATCATGCTTCCGAATGTACTTACGTAAATCGTGCATTTACAGCAAATGGGCCTGATGGGATTGTGATTGTTTATAAAAATCCCGAATCGCCGCAGAAAGTGACCCAGTTAGAGAATGGAACGGTAATCTATATTTCGTATACATATCAGGATAGTGATGGTATTCTTTGGGGAATTTATGAGAATACAAATGCAAAGAAAACCGGTTGGATGCCGATGGAGTATATGGAAATCGTCTATGACAGTATTTCCTTTGCAGAGGAATTTCAGGAGGAGATTGTTGGAGCGGTGGAACAGGATCTGGATAGCCAGTATCTTGGACAGGAGATTTATTTATGGGAATATCCCGGTGCAGAAAATGGTACGCCAATGCAGACACAAGAGCATCTGCCCACATACAGCCATGTATTTCAAGATGAAGAAGGGCGGCTTTGGGGGAATGTCAATTATTATTATGGCATGAAAAATAAATGGGTATGCATTGATCAGCCAACCGCAGATTTTGAAGCGCTTTTCCCGAACGGTGCACCGCAGCGGGGAAATACAAAAAATGAACAAAATAACACAGGACAAGAGAAAACATCAGAAGAATCTACAAAAATCTCCGCAGATTCTTCGATGGAACAGCCTGACAAACAGTCCAGTGCAGAGCGGATTGTACCCAAGCAGAAACAAAGCATTGTAATCATAACAACGATTTTGGTGCTTGTTGTTGTGCTTGTGACTGCTGGGTTGTTGGTAATATTATGGCGAAGAAAGTAAATGGATTAATCTACAGATTTTAATGATTCTGCCATATTAATATTTTCTAATTTCCCTGTCATTATCCGATTCACAATCCATGTAAAGGCGAAAGTCAGCAGAATACTTAATAAATAGCTGACTGCCTTTACATGAACATCAAAGGACATTAAATCAATATCAACTTTATGCATTACATAAATATGAAGCAGTTTTCCTAATAGCAGACCTACGGCACAGCCTATTGCAGTAAGCGCTGTATTTTCGCGGAATACATAGGCAGCGGTTTCATTGCGATAAAACCCAAGTACCTTAATTGTGGCGATTTCCCGTATCCGTTCTGTAATATTAATATTATTGAGGTTGTAAAGTACAATAAAGGCAAGTGCTGCAGCACACGCTATCACGACAAATACAATATAATTCATACTGCTCATCATACTGGAAAAGCGTACAAGCATATCCGCATTAATGGATACGGCTGTGATATTGTTTGCTTTCATAATGGCAGCGCCTATGGCATGAATATCGGCATCTTTCGTGATATTTGCGTATACATTTTTATAAAGAAATGTACCCAATGCTGTTTGATAGGTTTCGGCATTTAAGTAGATATAATTGTAAATATAGTTTTCACAAATTCCGCTTACCACTGCTTGGACTTCTTTTCCGTTTTCCTCAAAAAGATGTATGGTATCCCCGATTTGAATGCGATATCGCTTTGCCAGTTTTTCGCAGATAACGGCTTCGCCAGCTTTGGGATAGGAGATCGCGGTTTTGTCTGGCGTGTGCAGGTCAATATACTCGCCGATCTGTGCAGGATTTTCAACAATAATTAGATGTATGGATTTTAGATTCTCTGGTGTCTGTAAATCCATGGTGGTTTCAAGCACCGGAAGAAATGATCCGCCATAGGTGTCAAGAATTTCTGTAAATTCTGTTAGGGAAGGGTCGTTTGCGTCTTTTATACCATTTTTTAGTGTAATACCGAACTGATAGGTCTGTATTTCCTGAAACTGTTGATCGGCAATATCCACAACAGAATCACGGATGCCAAAGCCTGTGACAAGCAGGGCAGTACAACCGCTAATGCCAATGACCATCATAAAGAAGCGTCGTTTGTAACGTACAATATTTCGAACAGATACTTTGTGTAAAAATTTTAAGCGTTTCCATATAAAAGGCAGCCATTCTAAGAAAACGCGCTTCCCAGCACGTGGAGCTTTGGGGCGCATTAAATCTGCCGCAGCCTCTTTTAACTCGTGTCGACACGATATCCATGTTGTGCCCATAGAGCACAATAGCGCGCACGCAAGACACAACAGTGCTGTACCGCCATCAAATATATAGACAATGCTGCCCATTTGATACATCATACCATAGGCTGTCCAGATGACGAAGGGGAATAAATGGATTCCAAGAAAATATCCTGCGATACAGCCCGCAAGTGCCGCACTGCCGGAATAAAAAAGATATTTTCCCATAATTGCGGCTTCTCCATAGCCAAGTGCTTTCAATACACCAATCTGTGTGCGCTGTTCCTCAACCATGCGATTCATAGTGGTCATACATACCAACGCTGCCACCAAAAAGAAGAAAACGGGAAATACATTTGCAAGCCCTTCCACAATGCTGGAATCATTTTGAAAGCAGGCATAACCGATATTGGTATCACGATTAAGAACATAAGTTTCTGGCTTTTCAATATTGGCAATATCCGCTTCTGCGTCTGCAATTTCCTGTTCTGCCTCCGCAATTTTTTCTTCAAATTCGGCATAAGAGTCATTGTATTTTGCCCAGCCGTCCGCAAGTTCAGCGTGTGCGTCTGCAAGTTCGGCTTCCGCGTCTGTAAGTTCTTTTTTTGCATCGGCAAGTGTTTGCTTGGCATCGGCTTTTTCTTCGGCAAGTGTTTGTTTGGCGTTGGCAAGTTCGGCTTCGGCATCCGCTACAATTGCCTGATATCTGCGTTCTCCTTGCGCTTTGCAGTAATCTTTCCAAAGCGGTTCTTTTTCGTCTATATAATCGTTATAATCCTTGGAATAAATCGGATAGTCTTGGTTAAATTTTACATAGATTTCCGTATAAAACTCTGCGCAAAATCCCTGTGGCAGCAGATACATAAAACCGCTGACTTGACCATTGCCAAGAGCCGTTGTGCCACGTTCAAACTGAATATAGGCACTTGACTGTGCAATACCGACAATGGTGTATTCCCGATAAGCAAAATAGTCCAAGTCTTCCTCCACATTGTTTTCAGAAAGAACAATTTTTGTTCCAAGTGCGCTTTTGTCATAAAGATTTGCGTCAACAACACATTCTGTTGCTTGCTGGGGCAGCCTTCCGGCAACGACTTCTAAACCGTTAATATTTTGCAGTAGTGAGTGGGCTTTGATAACATCTTCATTTCCTTGTTGATTGAAGTAGAGAATATCAGCCGCTACAGCACCCTCGACAAAGCGGATATCTTCTTTGCTGGATAATGTTTGCACATCCTCGTCCTCAAATCCTAATGTTGACAGCAGACGGAAATCATAGAGCTGCTTTTCCTCTAAATAAGCGTTGGCGGAGGTTATCATAACCTGTCGTGTAATTTTCAATCCTGCAAAAAAGCCAACACCCATTGCCACAATTGCAAAAATAGCAAGATAACGCCCCAAGCTTTGCCGAATTTCCCGCAATGTAGTTTTTTTCATAATGGATTTCATAAAATACCTCCATTTCCTTATTACGTAACAGTTCAGATAAGCCATTGAACTGTTACGTATCCAGCCATTAGAAATCGCTTCGCGATGGGCTGGATACCTCCAACTACTCCATTTTATTACGGTCAGCGCAGTAAATGCGCAGACCTACCTGAACTGTTACCTTATTACCACTCAATTTCTTCCACATTTACAATATTTGTATTTTTTATCATACTCACAATGGTGCCGCTTTTTACCGTGATAATACGGTCTGCCATTGCAGTTAGCGCTTGATTATGGGTGATAACAATTACTGTTTTTCCTTTTTCGCGGCAGGTGTCCTGCAACAGTTTTAACACTGCCTTTCCAGTATTGTAATCCAACGCGCCAGTTGGTTCATCACACAACAAAAGTTTTGGATTTTTTGCCAGTGCACGTGCAATTGCAACACGCTGCTGTTCACCGCCGGAAAGCTGTGCAGGAAAATTGTTCATTCTGTCTTGAAGTCCAACTTCGGTAAGTACCTCCGCTGCGTCCAGAGGATCTGTACAAATTTGCGCAGCAAGCTCTACGTTTTCCAGTGCGGTTAAATTTTGCACAAGGTTATAGAATTGAAATACAAAACCAACGTCATAACGGCGGTATCCTGTTAATTGTTTTTTATTGTATGCAGAAACCTCGTTGGACTCTAAAAATACTTTTCCTTCCGTCAAGGTATCCATACCGCCAAGAATATTGAGAATGGTCGTTTTTCCCGCACCGGAAGCACCTACAATCACACAGAACTCGCCTTGTTCTATTTGAAAATTTACATTGTGAAGCGCCTGAATAGACACCTCGCCAGTTTTATAGATTTTGCTTACATTTTGAAATTCTACAAAAGACCCCACAATTCAGTTCTCCTTTATTGTAAAAACATTATACTATATTGCTGATTTACAGTTAAAAACAAAGTATCTGTATTATCATAACACGTTTTGGAAATTTATTTCCAGTATTTTAATATTTTTATAGAAAATGTGGGTAATTAGGTGTAACAGTTCAGATAACCCATTGAACTGTTACGTATCCAGCCATTGAAAATCGCTTCGCGATGGGCTGGATACATCCAACCACTACATTTTATTACGGTCAGCGCAGTAAATGCGCAGACCTACCTGAACTGTTACAATTAGGTTACTTTTCACATCCACGCCAAAGTAGTGGGAATTATGTGCCAAAATGCTAAAAGCTTTTGCTTTTTTACTTTAGCGTTTTGTGTGCATCAATTGTAATGTAATTAGGATATCTAATAGGTAGGGGAATCATCCAAACAACTCGCTATTTCCACGCTCTCGGATTAGTGGTATAATAAAAAAGTCATAAATTATATATATCGAAAAAGGAACAAAAGGCGATGTTTAAAGCAAAAAATAATACATATCGTGTTAAAACAGATGGGTTTCATGGAGAACTATTTCTTCCGGTCGAAGACAAATATTCTGGGAAAGCACTAATCTGTTTTGGTGGAAGTGATGGGAAATTTGAATTGTCCCGAATGCTGGCAAGTGTTTTTCAATCTCATGGGTTGACAACTCTAGCACTGGCCTATGTGATGGAGGAAGGGCTGCCCAAACAATTCTCTTATATTCCTGTTGATTTATTGGAGGCAGCAGCAAAACGATTACATAATATGGGATATAAAAAGGTAGGGCTGTGGGGCATCTCGAAAGGAGCAGAACTGGCATTGACGGCGGGAAGTCTTTTGCCAGGACTTGTCAATGCGGTGATTGCGGTTGCTCCCATGAATACCGTATGCCAAGGATTTACCATGGAAAAAGGTATTTCTATTGTATCGGGAAGTAGTTGGAGTTTTCATGGGAAAGAAGTTCCGTATACTGCTTATGGGCTGGAGAAATTTCCTCTCGGTCATGTGCTGTGGAAAAGCCTCTGGATGAGGGAAGTGACCATGTATGACCTTTACCTGCCTCTTGTGCAGCATCCAAACCCTGCCGCAGTTATTCAAGTTGAGAAAATTACAGGATCTGTTCTACTGATTTCCTCTAAAATGGATACCATGTGGCCATCAGAACTTGCGGCAAAACAGATTATGAAGCGATTGCAGAATTATAGTTTTCCATACTTCTATCAGCATTTGAGTTATGATTATGGAGGGCATCTGTTTGTCCCAATGGATCTATGTTTGACAAAGTTTTTTAAAGGTGACCGCTGGAAAAATAAAGAACGAGGGAGGAAAGCTCGAATGGATTCACTTATGAAAACATTGGAATTTGTTTCCCAGTGGTAAACCAAGGTTATTAATGTAACGAATTTTGCTCACTTTTACTTCTTAAATGTAAGTTTGCATCTGCTTAATGCTCTTATGAAGGCGGGGATACGCAGAGGGATATTCAATGGAAAATAGCGGATTTTTTATGTAAATGTTATTGAAAGGGAGAATACAGTCACTATTGGATCAGTTGCCGGCTGGCTGGCGAATATATTATGGGGTGGACAATATCTTGCAAGATTAACAGAGAGTAATATTAAAAAGATTATGATAGAAAAGTTATGCACAGAACTGGAATTTATAATGCCGTATTTGAAAAAATTATTTTAGCAACAGAGCAGTTTCTTTCTTTGTATCAGGCAGAAAATAAATAGCAATTTATGTGCGAAAGATGGAGGAATTTATGATACAAGCAGTAATTTTTGATATGTATGAAACGTTAATTACACATTATCGAAGCCCGTTGTATTTTGGTGCACAGATGGCAGCAGATGCAGGAATAACAGAGGAGGCATTTCAGGTAATATGGCAGCAAACGGAAATTGCACGCAGTACAGGGAAACTGACGTTTGAAGATGTAATTGAAAATATTTTACAGGCAAATCAGTGTTACTCCAAAGCAATTTACAACAAAATAATCGAAAAACGCTATGCGGCAAAACGAGAATCTTTTCGTCATCTGCATCCAGAAATTCTTCCTATGCTGGCACAGATAAAGGAAAATGGGCTGCAAATTGGGGTAATTAGCAATTGCTTTTCGGAAGAAACGAAAGTGATACGAGAAAGTGTATTGTTTCCTTATTTTGATGTGGTTTTTCTTTCTTATGAGCAGGGGCTTGTGAAACCAGATAAAGAGATTTTTTACAGATGCCTTCAAAAGCTGTCAGTAAAGGCAGAAGAATGTTTGTATGTGGGAGATGGAGGCAGTCAAGAACTAGAAACAGCGAAGGCGCTTGGAATGCGGGCAGTTCAGGCAGTTTGGTATCTGCAAGAGGGCACAGAGCAGCCAAGTGGACGTAAGCCGGCATTTCGCCACATGGAAACACCATTGGCAGTTATGCAGGAATTACAATAATCGTAGAGAGAAATCCAACGGATATATGATTTGCGTTTCGCCATAGGTGGATCGGAATGCGCAAATGCTGTTACGATGAGTAGCTGGAAACTGTAAATAGTAACAAGAAATCAGGGAAAGAGAGAAGGCATAAATGGGGATGTTCTTGGACAGCAGCATTCCTTTCGAAGCGTATAAATAAGCGGCGTCCGGCAGATATTTTGTGGATAAATCGCTGTTATACTGACGACCATTAAGATTTTCCAATTTCTGCACGGTTCATATTGCATAAGCGAGCTGCGTCAAGATTATCTGATGCCGCAGATGGACATTTAGACAAGTCAAATCGACGAGTTATTTCTTGACAGTTCCTAAGGATAAAAACTATAGACTATGTTTTCAAGGAAAACTGAGAGAACCACCAAAATATATAAGACGAATATTGGCAGTAGGAATTAGTTATAATAAAAAGCCTAAGGAATATTGCTGCAAAGTGGAAGTGTTAGAGAAGGGTAAGAGCGTTTTATAGTCTTTGGTAGAATGGCGTTATGGAAAAAAAAAAAAAAAGGC
>ERZ778516.635-NODE-635-length-29025-cov-19.976907_pt1 | contig 29025 bp, 27 predicted proteins | sample MGYA00510342_ERZ778516 | MGnify/ENA primary metagenome ERZ778516 (study PRJEB29527, sample SAMN07138961) | mouse gut metagenome | material: feces | host: mouse | place: China:Nanjing | collected 2016-01-25 ... | reverse complement strand
AATAACTTATAAATATACATTGTAAATGGCAGATAAAGATTTTATAATAAATATATAAATTGGGGTTTGAAGGTATGTGCAATGGAACTTAAACTAATAGGATTAACCCATAAGAACGAGGTTTACCAGACATACGAGATTTACAAGCACTGTATGTTTATGTCTACTGAGGAAAAATTTAGCATAAAAGCAGACCAATTTCTTGACGATAACTCTGTAAAAATCTTGGCTTGCTGCGATCAAGACATGATGGAACACTTTCCCGAAAAGGGAGAAATACTATTATAGAAATTTCGGAGAGAGATCCTGCCAGACAAGCGGAGCGTTGTAGTATCGAATTTGCAATGCAGGATTTAGCCTCTTTTCACGGGGCTGGAGTGGTTTGCTATGCCAAAAAGATTACCTGAGATGACACTGGGGGAGGGGGCACGATGTCAAAAAGATTATCTGAGATGACACTGGAAGAATTGTGGCAGTTATTTCCCATATATCTGACGGCGCATGATGACAGATGGGGCACATGGTATCATGAGGAATATCAAAGGCTGCATGCACGATTGTTAAATAAAAACGTGAGGATTAACCATATAGGAAGCACCGCAATAGAAAATATATGGGCGAAACCGATCATTGATATCCTTGTCGAGATCCCTTTCGAAGAGGATATGGGCAGCGTGAGGGATCTGATCGTGCAGAATGGATATATCTGCATGGCAGAAAGTGCAAAAAGGATTTCATTTAACAAAGGATATACAGAAAACGGATTTGCTGAGAAAGTATTTCATTTACATCTGAGATACTGGGGCGACAATGATGAAGTGTATTTCAGGGATTACATGAACAGCAACCCGATCCTGGCAAAAGAATACGAAGAACAGAAGCTGACATTTTGGAAATTATATGAGCATGATCGTGACGGATATACGGATGCGAAGCACGGCTTTGTGTCTGAATACACCCAAAAAGCAAAAGAAGAATACAAACGATAAATAAGATAAAGATAAGAACGGATAAAACGGAGTCATGCCGTTGCGGGGAGGGGAGGCACTATGGCGGATCTATTGGATAACCTGAATGAAAAACAGAGGGAAGCGGTGCTCGAGACAGAAGGATATGTCAGGGTGATCGCGGGGGCGGGAAGCGGCAAGACGAAGCTTCTTGTGAGCCGTTATGCCTATCTCGTGCAGGAGTACGGCATCGATTCCTTCAATATCCTGTGCGTGACATTTACCAATAAGGCGGCTGGCGAGATGCGGCGCAGGATCCGTGCGCTGATCGGAGATGTGTACGACACGAGCCTGATCTGCACCTATCACGGATTCTGCAACCGGCTGTTGAGGGAAAATCCGGAAAAACTGTTTCTGAATAAGCAGTTTCAGATCATCGACAGCCAGCAGCAGAAAGCGATCCTGGGCGAGATCTACCAGAAGTTTGAGCTGAAACTTGACTATGCAAGTTTCGAGTCGATCTTGAAAAAGATCAGTTATGCCAAGAAGGACGGCTCGTACGTGACGAAACTGTGCGATCCGCAGCCCTGTCAGATATTACATGAGATCAAAAACCAGGACGACCGCATCATAGAGGAATTCCTGCAGAGGCAGAAGGCGACGTACTCGCTGGATTTTCATGATCTGATCGCGTTTGCGATCCATCTGCTGGAAAACGATCCCGAGGTGCGGGAAAAGTGGCAGGGCAGGCTCAACTACATTATGGTGGACGAGTTTCAGGACAGCTCGGCGGTGGAGATGCGGCTGGTGGATATCCTGTCAGACCAGTACCGCAATCTGATGATCGTGGGCGACCCGGATCAGAATATCTATGAGTGGCGCGGCTCTGACGTGAAGCTCCTCGTGGAATTTGACAAGTGCCACGAACCGACCCGGACGATCATACTGAACCAGAATTACCGGTCCACACCGCAGATTCTGAAATGCGCGAACACGTTGATCGAGAAGAACAAGCTCCGCCTGAAAAAAGATCTTTTTACAAAGAACGCGGCAGGTGCGCCTGTGATACACTATCACTCCAGGAACGACTTTGAGGAGATGGATCAGGTGATCGGGAATATCAAAAAGCTGCGCGCGGTACAGGGATTTCGGTATTCTGATTTTGCCGTCATATACCGCTCCGGTTTTTTGTCCCGCGTCGTGGAGAAGAAACTGGTTGAAAAAAATATTCCGTATGAGATATTTGGCGGCGTGCGCTTTTATCAGAGAATGGAGATCCTCGATATCCTGGCTTATCTGAAACTGATCGCATACGACGACGATACCTGTTTTCGGCGTATTGTAAATACGCCGCGCAGACGGTTTGGGCGGGCAAAGATGAATGCGCTCGAGGGGTTGAGGGAATCTGGGGACTCCTTTTTTGCGGCGCTGTCCATGCACCTTGACACGAAGGAGTTTCAGAACAGCGGGGCGGCGGACTTTGTCCATTTTATCAATTCCATGCGGGGCAGTTATCGGAAAAAGCGCATATCCGACATTGTGAATGAGGTGACACGGGATTCCGGCTATGAGGAGTATATCCGTGAGCTGGGTGACGAGGAGCGGCTCGACAATCTCGCGGAGTTTAAGCGCATCGCCAATGAGTTTGAGCGGGAATTTGGGGAGAATCTAAGTCTCGAGGAATTTCTGGAGCAGATCGCGCTCCAGTCGGGGGAGGACAGGGAGGATCAGCGGGACACGGTGAAGCTCATGACGATACACGCGTCGAAAGGACTGGAATTTCCGGTCGTGTTTATCCTCGGTTTTACGGAGGGCGTATTCCCTTCGGCAAAGACGATCGGGGAGCGCAAAAACCTTGGTCTGGAGGAGGAGCGCAGGCTGTGCTATGTGGCGATCACCAGGGCGGAGAAGCATCTGTTCCTGATGGAGTCGGAGGGCACGTCGCAGAATGGCATGCAGAAGCTGGTATCGCGCTTTATCGAGGAGATCGGGGAGCAGAACTATGTGCGGATCGGGCAGATTTCGGAGGATTTAAAGCAGGAGAGCAGAAGCTATAAGGCGAAACTGGACCGGGAGATCGGAGTGGAGCAGGACGATACCCGCAAGGTTGGGGAAGTGGTTGAGCACCATATCTTTGGCAGGGGAACGATCGAGGAGATCGATGTGAAGAGGTCTAGCTATCTGATCCGGTTTGAGAGATTCGCGCAGCCCAGAAGCATCTCATGCCGCTATTTTGAGCATGAACATGAGGATATCAGGCAGAAATATATAGGGCAGGAAAACGCAGCCGCTTCAAATACCAAATGTTTCAAATCCGCTGATGGCTGGGGGGTGAAACAGGGGCTTGATGACACGAACAAACGTTTGAAATCAGAGGGTGGCAAGAAAGAACGTCGTTGGTCTGAGTCTGTTCTGGAAACAAGATTAGGGGATTTTGCAGGTGGCAAGCAGGAACAACAGGCGGATAATGAAAAGGAAGAACAGAAGGATCATGCAGCGGGATCGGTCACAGTGGGAAAAACGGTAGATGCAGGGTTGATGCCATATGATATGTATGTGGATCGGGACACAGAGACAATTGCAGATAGGACTGCATTGTCTGATAGTGTTGTGTTTGACGTCGAAGAAACAGAGCACAGTGAAGAAAGCAAAGAAGTATATGCCTGTGAAGTGTGCGGAATCGAAGAAACAGAGCGAAGTGAAGAAAACAAAGAAGTAAATGCTTGCGAAGTGTGCGTAGTGGAAGAAACAGAGCACAGTGAAGAAAGCAAAGAAGTATATGCCTGTGAAGTGTGCGGAATCGAAAAAGCAGAGGGCGGTGAAGAAAGTAAAGAAGTATATGCCTGTGAAGTGTGCGGAATCGAAGAAACAGAGCGAAGTGAAGAAAACAAAGAAGTAATTGCCTGCGAAGTGTGCGTAGCTGAAAAAACAAACTGTAGCGAAACGTATCAGGCTGTCGATGAGCCGGACGAAGATAATGCCTGCGAGAGCGACCTTTTGCGGGCACTGCAGCGAAAGGTAGAACAATTAAAGAGTGATACTCCGAATCTGTGGAAAAGCGACGATGTTCCTCACGATGGATGGACATGTTCTGGGATAGAAGATCTGGGCGCACCGGTCGGGATCTGTGAAATGTGCGGCTATCAGATCATACGGTATGCACATCACATGGAGCACCCCCGATACCACAGCCTGACGGCAGGCTGTGTCTGCGCGGGAAGGATGGAAGGTGACATCGAGGCGGCAAAACGGCGCGAAGCAGACTACAAAAACAGGGAGTCGAGGCGTGCCAGTTTTTTCAAAAAGAAGTGGAAACACTCTAAAAAGGGAAATGAATACCTGAAAACGGACGGGCATGTGATCGTGCTCTGCCAGCTTGAACGGACGGGGAATCAGTGGAAGTATGCGATCGACAATACATTTTGCAAAACCTTATATCCAAACAGGGACACAGCGGCAGCTGCAGTTTTTGATGCGCTGGAGGAAATGAGGGGGAGCAGGGAAAATGAGAGGAAGGTAGATCGCGGAATATAAAGAATGCACGAAGCAGGGGGTGGGCGGGAATGATTTTTCAAACACGCTCTAGTACTCCATCCGGTCAGAAATTAGAATCGTGAACCGCCTGTTTCGCACCATTGTGTCGTTAAAATTTCTAGACGATGCCACCGCATCGCCGTCGAAATTTTGCCTAGCACTGGCACGAATCATGCAGCCCACAAATCTAATTTCTGTCTGGATGGAGCACTAGTTGAAAAAGGGAGAGATAAATGATAAATAAGGATAGAGTGCTCGAGACAGCGCGGTTACGGATGCGCAATTTCCGTGAAAGCGATATCGGTCCGTGCTGGGAGAGCTGGGGACAGGACGAATCCCTTGGAAGATTTATCGTGTCATATCCGATGGGGGATATCCGGCAGATGAGGGATCTGGTGCAGGGATTTCTCACGAATACGGATGCGTGGGTGATCGAGGATAAAGGTTCTGAAAAGATTGTTGGCTATGTCACGGTAGATATACCGTACAGGCAGCTGGGCGTGGGTGAGATCGGCTATGTAATCGGAGAAAAATATCAGCGGCAAGGGTACGCATTTGAAGCGATCCACAGTATTCTGACAGAATATCTGGTTCATGAGGGACTCTATATGATCGAGGCAAAGTGCAACGAGACGAACCATGCATCCTTACATCTTTTAGAGAAAACAGGATTCCAGGTCGACGCCAGGCTTAGGGGCAGGAGAATGGATCTGCTGACTGGCGGGAGGAGTGCCTTGGTCGTTATGTCGATCACGCAAAAGGAGTTCAAATAGCTTTTATGCCATACAGATATCCCTTGCCCTTGCTGGGATTAGCCTGGTAGGGGAGCGGCGCCAACCCTTGCTCACAGTTGAGTGCGCATTGTATCAGTTTTTTGGTCAGGTCAGGGACGTCCTCCCGCGACAGTGCTTCCTCGATCTCGACCCAGAGCACTTCGCTGTTCTCGTCATGGTCCGAGGTAGGTTCGCCGCAGATGTAGTCCGCCTGGAATGCAATGTACCAGTCCTGGGCGTTAAAGCGGATGCCGATGATGTTTTTGGGCTCCACGACGATGTTGGTCTCCTCGAGATACTCCCGCTTCACGGCTTCCTGCGGGGTCTCGCCGTGTTCGACGTAACCGCCGGGGACGATCAGTTTGCCCTTTCCGGAACCGTAGGTGTGTCTTGCCAGCAGGACTTTGTTGTCCTTGATGACGATTCCGGTCACGGATTGGCACCAGTTTGTGTTATTGTTTTCCATTTGGATCCCTCCTGTGTTTTTCGATTGATTTGATGCGGTATGTCTCAGTCTCGCTCTTTTTGATATGCGATCCGCGGTGTCCCGTCCGCGACATAGATACAGCCGCATTTGGTAAAACCGTATTTGTCGAGCAGATGCTGCATGATCCTGTTGTCCTCGTGTGTGTCGATCCGGATATCCTTAATGCCGATTGTTTCGAGTTGATCCTCACAAAAGGATAAAGCGGCCGCAAAGATGCCGCATGTCTGCCCACTTCCTGCGATCCTGTGAATGGTTCCGTAGGGTTTGTCATTCAGCCAGGCGCCGTCTTCGATCACCTGGTATGTCGCGTCTGCGCCGGTTATGAGGGCGAAGACACCACAGATGTGCCCGCTGCTGGATATCACATAGGATTGTTTTTGGCGGATGTCCTCCCGGATCGTTTCCAGGGAGGGTCTATCATTTCCCCACTGTTTTGGATTCCCGGCAAGAGCCATCTGTCTGCGCGCATAGCAATAGATATCGCATATTGCGGGAAGATCGTTGTCCGTGGCATGTCGGATCGTCATAATTTGTCACCTGTTCCTGTACCTAAGGAACTGTAGAAAAATAACTGACGCATCTTGACTTGTCTATTTCTTCGATTATGCATATCAAAAAGCCTCGCCGTAGCCCGCTACGCCTACGTTTTTTGACAATTGCTTTAGCAATTTCACCTCGAAGAAATATCCTGCGCAAGTTGCATCGGTTATTTTCCTGCAGTTCCTAACTTGTCGAAAATGTTCCGTCTGCGATCATAACTGCGATCTTACAGAAAGACCTCACATCGTCCTCGGGTCCGTTGAGGATCCTTTTGTGCGCTTTGGAAAGGGGATATATTTCGTTATTGTCTCTCTTCAAAGCCGGTGTTCCCTCCTTTAGATACCAGGCAAAGCCTTTTTCTTCCAGATGGGTTCTCAGCAGGGTTTCACCGAGATAGATCCCAAAATGAACAGCGATATTCCACAAAATGTCCGCACCGTCCTCGCCGTCATAGCTGTCTAAGTTGTCATGATAGGATCCCAGGATTTCTTCCACTTTTTCGATACTTTGTTCTGAGTAGTCGAGTATGATATTTTTTTGTTTTGCATATGCAACTGCCCGGGCTGCTATTTCCGTATAATTGAGTTCCATAGAAATCCTCCTCGTGTTGAAATTTGCGGATAAAGTAACATGATTTTGATTTTGGTGCCTGATGTGATTGTTTATGTTTGCCCTAGAGCGTTTTATTACTGCTGTTTTTATGTTCTATGTTTTTCCTTCCATATAATATGCTGCTGTTTGCGTGTCTCATGTTTTGTCATGCCGTCTGTCTTGTGCTGGTAGTTGTCACATCTCCATCGCTTTTTGAGCCCCGCACGTCCGGCGTCAATGTCATACAGCCAGTATGCCTCATAGGGCGTCTGTGGGCGTAAGCTGCAATAGGGGCAGTCAGGATCGCTGCATGCCGTGTCCAGCCATTCCAGACAGGACATGCATGCCCATGCATCATATCTGTCAAATTGTATCAGCGATTTTTCCCCACAGTTTGGGCAGACGGAGTCCTCGGAAATGTAACCAAGCTGTGACCACTTCAATCTGCGCTTTCGGGATTTTAGGTAGTTTTTTCTGTTTTTCATGCTCATCACCGTGTTGAAATCTTAAATGCAAAGAATTTTTATTTATTAGTATTATAAGGGAGCGAGGGGGATTTTTCAATGAAAACTTAACGGATTGCAACAAGACAAAAAATAATTGGATGAAATGGAACAGTAGTGATATGATAAAAACAGAGCGCACTTAAAATTCAATCTTAAAATTCAATCTTAAAATTCAATAAAGAAACGAGAGCAGTTATGATAAAAACGATCTGTGCAGGGAGGGATGCATATGGAAAAAGATGCGTATTATTACTACATAGCAGCAAATGAATATTACAATAATGATCAGATAGAAGAAGCGATTCATTATTTTCTAAAGTCGCTGGATATGAATTACCATTTTAAAACATACGAGCAATTATATTGGTGCTACAGCAGTTTGCAGCAACACGATTTAGCCAACTATTTTATCAAAAGAGCTTATGAAGAAAATGATCGAAATGATAAAGTGGCTTATTTGTACGCAAAGGTGTTGATCAACAAAAAACAATTACATAGTGCCCGTGAAATACTCTCGGCGATATTAAAACGGAACCCTGGCTACAAAAAAGCAGAACAAATATACTTGGAAATTATGACGTTATGATGATCAACCTACCGTTTGCTCCGTCACAGCGATATTGAAAATATATTACTGCAAAAGTAAAATATAGGTTGGAGAGAATGCGTAAAAAGATGACATCTAAAAACTTATGTGATAAGATTCAAATTGATCACAAAAGGACAAACCATGGTTTGAGAGGATAATTTATGAATGATACAGATGGCAAACCGCAGCAAAATATTAAAAAAATCATAAAAAGGTTTTTGACTGGAATCGCTGTAGTTTTACTTGTGATTGTTATAGGAGCGGCCGCTCTGTTTTGGAATGAATTGCGAACACTTTTCTCATTAGAAAAGATTGATGATTACGGTGCATATCAGATGACCTACTATGGTGATTATGGTTTTGATGAATTTTTAGAAGTCGGAGCATCGGCCGATAGGGATATTGAAAAGTTTGTGACAAAAAGGCTGCTAAAAGGAATGCCTATAAACCTTGGTGTTACAGGGAATGGCTGTACTGCCTTTGTTACAAGAAATGAAAAAGGCGAAGTAATATATGGGCGAAACTTCGATTTTCTTTATGCGCCGTCATTACAATTATATACAGAGCCAAAGAATGGATATAAGTCAATTTCTACTGTAAATTTATCTTTTGCCGGATATGCACATAATTTTCTGCCCGAGGGTTCGATTTTTGATAAGTTTCTGACACTCGCAGCACCGTTTTTACCATTTGACGGTATGAATGAGAAAGGGGTGGCAATCGCATTATTAGCCGTACCTGAAGCCGACCCGCCATATGACAGTAATAAAATAACTTTGAATACGACAACTGCAATCCGATTAGTGTTGGACAATGCTGCAACGGTAGAAGAAGCGGTTGAACTACTCCGCAATTATAATATTTATTTTTCCGGAGATGTTGAATGTCATTATTTGATTGCAGATGCGAGTGGACATTCCGTTATTGTTGAATTTTATGACGATGAACTTCAAGTCGTAGAGGCAGAAACGGATTATCAAATCGCAACTAATTTTATCGCATATAACGGTTTGAATATTGGCGAGGGTTTTACAGAGTTTGAAAGGTATCATGCGGTAGAAAAAGAGTTACTGGATAACAATAACATATTAAATGAGAATGATGCTATAGCACTTCTTGCTAAAGTTGGAGTGCAGGATGGAGAAGTTGATAAATTACAATGGTCTGTTGTTTATAATCTGACGACAGGGGATGTCCGTTTATTTATTCATAGAGATACAAGCAATATAACAGCGGCGAAATTGGAAATGAGTAATTGACGCTCCAGTCCGTGATCACCGGATTGGAGCTGTTAGCGGATGCGATTTTCACAAGTTTGGATATTTTATGTGTATTTGGAACGGTAATACCTACACACTCCAAGGATTTTTTTCCGGATCTGGTTTTTCAATGTAAAGGTCAATGTCACCGGTACTGCTGCAGCGAGATTCGAGGGAACTGTCAACCTTATGTGTTTTCGCAAATGGCTATCTACTGTGAGGATTGCAAAACGGAATGGAAAAACAGGGAAAATGTGGTACGGATAAAAATCAGAAAGCAATAATGCTATTTTATATAATCTGAGCAGAGCGACAATTGGGAGTTTGAATGTCGGGGTATATATTTGGCGAAGGAGATAAAACATGAAAAAAATGCTTGTAACAGGTGGAACTGTATTCGTTAGTAAATACATTGCTGAATATTATGTAGCCAATGGGTATGATGTTTATGTGCTCAACAGAAACAGCCGTGAGCAATCTGCTGGTGTAAAACTCATTGAAGCTGATAGGCATAATTCAGGTGATATTCTTAGAAATTATCATTTTAACGTTATTATTGATACTGCATACTGTTCTAAAGATATTGATTTGTTGCTTCATTCGCTTAGCAGTTATGATGATTACATATTGATCAGCTCAAGTGCCGTTTATCCGGAGTGGTGCAAACAACCTTTTGCAGAGGACAGCCAATTGGGTGCTAATAAGTATTGGGGGAAATACGGAACAGACAAAATTGAAGCGGAGCAGGCATTGCAGAAAAGAAATCCGAATGCATACATTATTAGACCACCATATTTGTATGGACCAATGAATAACGTGTACAGAGAAGCTTTTGTTTTTGATTGTGCTATGCAAGGAAGAGCGTTCTATTTGCCTCAAAACGGAGAAATGCAATTGCAGTTTTTCCATGTTAGGGACTTGTGCAAATTTATTGATTCATTACTAAGTTATCACCCAAAACAACTTATTTTTAATGTTGGTAATAAAGAAACGATCTCAATTCGTGAATGGGTTGAAATTTGCTATCGCATAGTTGGAAAAAAAGTTGAATTTGTAAATATAGATGGTGATATTGAACAGAGAAATTATTTTAGTTTTTATAATTATGAGTACTGCCTTGATGTGTCAAAACAATATGATTTGTTAAATGACACTATTTCATTAGAAGATGGGTTATGTGAATGCTTTGATTGGTACAAAGGTCACTCTGATCAAGTGAATAAAAAAGCTTATATAGATTATATTGATATAAATTTAGTTGCACAAAATGAGCATATCCCGTAGGCGTGTTCGATTCCAGTTTATCGGGGAAGATAACGGTCAAATAACTCCTTAAGTGGTAGCAGAGCGAGCCGCTCTTCTCAATCTCTAAAGAGGAAATATTTTAAGTGCAATCGCTTACAATCTGCGGGAAAAAATTTCACTGTGACTGTCATCTGTATTACAGAACTGCACAAGAAAAAACATTGATTTCATGTTGGTTTTTCGTCAAATCTTTTAAGTTTAAGAAAATTTTTAAAAAACTTTCAGTAATCCTTTACAATTATGAAAATATAAGATATAATCCATGTATACAACTTCACTAAATAACCTATTGCATGAAAAGGAGGACTTGAACTATGAAAAAGTTACACAAAAAGATTCTATGCACACTGCTTTCTGTAAGTATGCTGGCAGTTTTGACAGCGTGCGGCGGCAAGGACGACACAGCTAAAACTACCGACACATCGGCTTCGGTTTCCAAGGACGGTAGTGTAGCAGTGTTCTATTACACCTACGGCGATACATACATCTCCAGCGTTCGTGCGGCGTTAGATTCTGCACTTGACGGTGCAGGGATCAAGTATCAGGACTATGACAGCAACAACAGCCAGACAACGCAGTCTGAGCAGGTGACGACAGCGCTCACACAGGGCGCGACCGTACTTGTTGTCAATCTGGTAGACACAGGCTCTGACGATGCGGCAAAGAACATTATCACACAGGCAAACGGTGTCCCGGTTATTTTCTTCAACCGCTCTGTGAGCGAGGAGGCTGTGACAAGCTCCGACAAGTGTGTGTTTGTCGGCACGGACTATGAGATGGCTGGTCATATGCAGGGCGAGATGATCGGAAATTATCTGTTGGAGAACTACGACACACTGGATCTGAACGGTGACGGAACGATCTCTTATGTCATGTTCAAGGGTCAGGAAGGCAACGCCGAGGCAGATGCCCGCACGAAGTACGGTCAGGAGGATGCAGATGCGATCCTGACAGGAGCAGGCAAGCCGGCACTCAGTTTCTATGACGTGGCCAACACCAACAAGTACCTGGTTGACCAGACTGGATCATGGTCTTCCGCAGCGGCGACCGAGTACATGCAGACGATCATGTCCCAGTACAGCGAGGCGAACAACAACATGGTAGAGCTTGTCATTGCAAACAATGACGAGATGGCGATCGGTGCGGTTACAGCTCTGCAGAATGCAGGCTACAACAAAGACGGCGCTACAGTGATCCCGGTATTTGGCGTGGATGCTACAGATGCGGCAAAGGATGCGATCGAAGCAGGCTCCATGATCGGAACGATCAAACAGGATGCAGAAGGAATGGCAAATACGATCGCGAATATCACGGCGAACTTTATGGACGGCAAGGCAGCATTTGACGGCGTGGATTCTGCAAATGTAGTTGGAACATGGCGTGTCAATATTCCATATGCGACATACACAGGCAAGTGATTCATGAAATAAGTCATCGATGATGCAGCCGCGCCTCGGTGCGGCTGCGTTTTTATGCACACGGGCACCCAGAGGAAGAATGTCATCAAACCGATAAATCGGTTCGCTGACGGGTGCCCGGCGCGCGAGGCGGCTTTAACTCAAACTTAAACAGGAGGTGAGAATGCGTATGCAGGAAACAAATGCTTCTGCAAGAGGCGGGGATCAGAATGTCCTTCTGAGAATGGAGGGGATCTGCAAGGAATTTCCTGGCGTGAAGGCGCTTGACAACGTTTCCCTGACCGTGAAAGCGGGGACGGTCCACGCGCTGATGGGAGAGAACGGAGCGGGCAAGTCCACGCTGATGAAATGTCTCTTTGGCGTCTATTCCAAGGACAGCGGCGACATTTTCCTTGAGGGGAGAAAGGTGGAGTTTAGAAACTCCAAGGAGGCGCTCGAGAACGGTGTGGCGATGGTGCATCAGGAGCTGAACCAGGCGCTCAAGCGCAACGTCATGGACAACATGTGGCTGGGGCGTTTTCCCAGGATTGCGAGCTGGTGTCCGCTCACCAGTGAGAAAAAGATGTACGACGAGACGAAGAAGCTCTTTGATGACCTGGAGATCAGCGTGGATCCCAGGCGGGTGATGAGCACCATGCCCGTGTCGCAGCGGCAGATGGTGGAGATTGCCAAGGCGGTGTCCTACCAGTCCAGGATCATTGTGTTCGATGAGCCGACTTCATCCCTGACAGAGGAAGAGGTAGAACATCTGTTTAGAATCATCAATATGCTGCGTGACCGCGGCTGTGGCATCATCTATATCTCCCACAAAATGGAAGAGATCCTGCGCATTTCCGATGAAGTGACCATCATGCGTGACGGGCAGTGGATCGCGACCCGCGAGGCGAAGACGCTCACCATGAACGAGATCATCAAGCTGATGGTCGGACGCGAGCTGACAAACCGCTATCCCGAGAAGGACAACGTGGTTGGCGAGCCGTTTCTGGAGGTCAAGTCACTCACGGCAATGTACTCCAAGCTCAAGGATGTCTCCTTTGTCGCGAAGAAGGGCGAGGTGCTGGGTGTCGCAGGTCTGGACAGCTCGGGGCGCACGGAGCTGCTGGAAAATATCTTCGGCATCGCAACCCGCAAGGGCGGTGAGATCTATCTGCACGGAAAAAGGGTAATGAACCGCAATGCGCGGGAGTCGATCGCAAACAAGTTTGCCCTGCTGACGGAGGAGCGCCGCGCGACCGGAATATTTGCGATCCGTGATATCCAGGCAAACACGACAATATCAAGTCTGCGCAAATATCACTATAAAGGGTTTCCGCTTCTGAACGACAAGAAGCTTTCCGAGGTCACGGAGTGGGGCATCAATGCCATGCGCACAAAGACACCGACCCAGAAGACGCAGATCCGTTCGCTGTCGGGCGGCAACCAGCAGAAAGTCATCCTGGCGCGCTGGCTGCTGACAGACCCGGAGGTGCTGCTGCTCGACGAGCCGACGCGCGGGATCGACGTAGGTGCGAAGTACGAGATCTACCAGCTCATACTGAATCTGGCAAAGGAAGGCAAGACCGTCATCATGGTTTCCTCCGAGATGCCGGAACTTTTGGGCGTGTGTGACCGCATACTCGTCATGTCAGGCGGACAGCTTGCCGGTGAGGTAGACGCAAGGACGACAACGCAGGAGGAGATCATGACGCTGGCTGCAAAGTACGCGTGATCGATCCCTAAATTTTCTAACAGGCTTTCGACATCTCTTTGTGCATGATGCAGGGGAGAGTCTGGGAGGCTGTGCTATAGACAGGAGGTATGAACCGTGACTGAAAAAGATAAATTAAAAAAGGTGGGGGATATTCTGCTCAATAATGCCATGTATATCATTATTGCAGCTGCGGTCGTGTACATTGCGATCATGCGCCCTGCTTTCATAAAGCTTCCATCCATTGTGAACATATTGTCCCTCACGGCGGCAAAGCTGCCGATCGCGCTGGGGATCGGCGGCTGTATCGTGCTGACCGGAACAGATATTTCCGCAGGTCGTGTTGTCGGTCTGACAGCATGTATCTCGGCATCCCTGCTGACGACGGTCTTCAAGGTATTCCCGGATATGGCAAGTGCGGCACCGCTGCCCCTCGTTCTGCTGTTGGTCATCGGCGTGGGCGCACTGGTGGGATTTATAAATGGATTTAGTGTGGCGAAGTTCAAGCTGCATCCGTTTATCGTAACGCTGTCGACGCAGCTGATCGTGTACGGTATCATTCTGATGTATCTGATGCGCGGTGTCAACAACGGACAGACACTGAGCGGATTGTCTGAAAATTACCGTTCGTTCATCACCGGGACATTGTTTACCATCGGCGGTGTAGCTGTGCCAAAGTATGTGCTCTACTCCCTGATCCTGACGATCATCATGTGGGTGATCTGGAACAAGACGACTTTCGGGAAAAATATGTTTGCTGTCGGCTCGAACGAGGAGGCGGCGAACGTGTCGGGTGTCAACGTCATGCGCACCATCATCATGGTGTTCATGCTCGCGGGTATGATGTACGGTATCACTGGATTTCTGGACGGCGCGCGCATCGCATCGGCGAATGCGAACACCGGACTCAACTATGAGTGTGACGCGATCGCGGCGTGCGTGATCGGCGGCGTATCCTTTGTCGGCGGTATCGGACGCATCAGCGGTATCGTGGTGGGTGTTCTGCTCCTGCAGATCATCTTTACGGGGCTGAACTTCCTCTCCGTGGACGCCAACATGCTCTATATCATCAAGGGCTTGATCATCCTGATCGCCTGCGCGATCGACATGCGCAAGTATCTGGTCCGCAAGTAAGTATGGCGGGGCAGGATAAGAAAAATACACCCCCGCAGCGACAACTGCGGGGGTTGTATTCCAAAGTTAATATATCGGTCAGATCGCTCAATATCATTATCGTCGTGCTGGCGGCAGCTCTTGTGGTCTGCATGGCAGCAGGCGTTTCCAATGCCGGGTTCAGCGTCCGGTTTGACACCGTGGGCGGGACAACGGTGGAGAGCCAGAAGCGCATGTACGGTGAACTGATCGAGGCACCCGATCCGCCTGCGCGGGAGGGATATGTCTTCGATGGCTGGTATCTGGATCAGAACGCCACAAGACCGTGGGATCTTGAAAAAGATGTTGTCACGGAGTCGGTGACGCTGTACGCGGGGTGGCGGGCGCAGTGATCAGCCCAACAGGCTCAGCACGCCCTGGTTGGACTGGTTGCCCTGCGCGAGCATGGACTGACCGGCCTGCGAGAGGATGTTGGCGTTGGAGTACTTCACCATCTCCGCTGCCATGTCCGTATCGCGGATCTGACTCTCTGCGGACGTTGTGTTCTCCACCACGTTGTCGAGGTTGTTGATCGTGTGTTCCAGGCGGTTCTGGACTGCGCCGAGCAGTGAGCGCTGTGAGGACACCGTCGCGATCGCGTCGGCGATGGAGTCGATCGCGTAGGTTGCCGCAGCACCGGCGGAGTCCTTTACGTTCAACCCTCTGATGCCAAGTCCCGCCGTGTCGAGCGCCTTGATCCCGACACCGATCTTGTTTGTCATGTCTGCGTCGGCACCGACGTGGAGGCTGAAGTTCAGATCCTCCTTTACGTTGACCTGTCCTTTCTCGATCAGAAATGTGATCTTATCCCTGTAGTTGGTATTCTCGACCATGTTGATGACGCCGGCTGCCGTGTCAATGCTGATGGCGTACTCATAGGCTGCCTCCTTCACCTGGGCCTGGATATTGTTATCCACATCTGTCAGATCGATCGCATCGTGGTCCGCCAACGCGTCTTTGCTTACCGCAGTGTCGGCGATCGCTGTGCCGTCGATGCCTTTTCCGGTTGAGTTTGTCAGCTGCATACCGGTGTCTTTGTTGATCTCTGCCGCTTTCGCATCTGTGCCGATATTGTTGGCAAGGATCAGTTCCTGGTAGATCATATCATACGCTTTCTGCGCCGTGATCACGTTGGCATTGGTATCATCAACACCGTTTGCGAGGTCGTCCCTGCGGACAGTGCCGTTCAGCACATCCTGCCCTGTCACGGGGTCTGCGGAATCCTTCATCGCGTAATAGTCCACACCCTTGTATACCGCATGGCTGCCCTCTGCGACTTTCTTGACGATATTCACTGTCTTGAGCATATTCTTGTCCGCATTTTCCGTGCCGGCGTCATCGACCACGGTGTACTGCACGCCGTCAAGGGTGATCTGTTCTCCCGCGCTCGCCAGACCGAGGGTTGCCTTGATATGGACATACAGTTCATCCGGGTTTGTCGCGGCATTGTCAAGGGCAGAAGCCTTCTCGTACTCGCCGATCGTGTAGGTCTTGCCCGCGATCCGCACGGTGTCGCCGACCTTCAAGGTGTTCATTGTGAAGGTTGCCTTTGTCGCCCCCTCTGACAATGTGCCCACAAGACCTGCATCTTTGGCGTTTATATATTTCTGGATCGTGTCTTTATCCCCCTTCAACAGATAGGTTTCATTGAACTTGGTCGTTTCCGCCACGCGGTCGATCTCTGTCAGCAGCTGGCTGACCTCATCCTGGATCGTCTGCCGGTCGGAGAGGGCGTTTGTGCCGTTTGACGCCTTGACTGCAAGCTCGTTCATGCGCTGCAGCATGTCGTGGACCTCTGTCAGTGCGCCCTCGGCTGTCTGCACTGCGCTGATGCCATCCTCCGCATTTAACGATGCCTGGGACAATCCCCGGATCTGTTTTCTCATTTTCTCGGAAATAGATAGACCTGCCGCGTCGTCAGCGGCTCTGTTTACCTTGTAGCCTGACGACAGTTTTTCGGCTGATTTGGACAGGGAACCCTGCGTGATGCCTAACATCCTGTTGGCGTTCATCGCTCTTAGATTGTGTTGTACTACCATGATAAATACCTCCTTGTGCTTATATGGTGGACATATCAAATTTGCAAAGCTATATAAATATATATCGGAAGAAACCGATATTTTTTTATACGCACGGGCACCCAGAGGAAGAATTTCAGCAAAAGCTGACGGGTGCCCGGCGCGCGAGTAGTGGAGAAGGTCGTTTCCCTACTCGATTGCCGGAACAAAAAATTAGAGTCCTCCGCGACCGAGGAAACGCAGAAAAGAGAAAGTGTCTGGGTTGCTATTGTCACGAAAGTCTTATATACTAATACAATAGGGAACAAAATGCAGTGGATCACACAGGGGGAGTCAAAGATATGGATGGAAGACTGAGAAACATGACGTCTGTATACATAACAGACAGTGACAGGATGCTGCTGCTGTACAGGCAAAACGGCAGGGTGGTGAACGATGTCTGGGTGGGCTCGGCAGGAGGGCATTTTGAAGCGAATGAGCTGAACGATGCGAGAGCCTGCGTGCTCCGCGAACTGGAGGAGGAGCTTGGGCTCAGGGAGTGCGACATCCGGGATCTGTCGCTGCGCTATATAACGCTGCGCAGGTCAAAGGGGGAGATCCGGCAGAATTATTATTTTTTTGCCGCGCTCGGTCAGGGCGTGAGCGACAACCTTGTGTCAAATGAGGGGATCAGCAGATGGTTTGCCTGCTCGGAACTGCCGGCGCTGGAAATGGCGTACACCGCCAAGTATGTGATAGAGCACTATTTGAAGGTGGGACGCGGAACCGATCAGATCTATGTGGGTGTGGCGGACGGGGATACGGTAGTGTTCACAGAACTGCCGGAGTTTTGAGACAAATCTGTGCAAACAGGGACAGGATTTTTCAGGCGCTGTCGTCTACAATGGTGATATGCAGGGGAGGGGTGAACAAATATGTCGATACAATGGATTCAGCAGGCGATCAATTATATGGAGCTGCATATGTGTGAGGACATCCACTATGAGGATGTGGCAAGGCATGTACACATGTCAAATTACAACTTTCACCGCACGTTCAGCTTTGTCACAGGGATGACTGCCAACGAGTATATCCGCAGCAGGCGTCTCACGCTGGCGGCGCAGGAGCTGCAGACGACGGACATATCAGTGATCGATGCCGCGTTCAAGTACGGCTATGAATCCCCGGAAAGTTTTTCCAAAGCTTTCTCACGGTTTCATGGCTCGACGCCAAAGCAGGCAAAGCTAAACGGCGCAAGACTGCATTTGTTCAACCCGCTGCTGATCAAAATCATATTGGAAGGTGGTAGTGTTATGGATTACAGAATGGAACACAAAAAACAGCAGCAGTTTGTCGCGATGGTGAGGGATTTTCCGAATGAGATCATCAATGACGACGATGACCACAGCGTATCTGATTTCTGGGCAGAGTGCTACAAGAGAGATCTCATCGAGCCCATGAGACAGCTTCGCGCGGACGGAAAAAAGGATCTGTACGGCCTGTGCAGCCCTGCCCGCGACAACGAAACCCATTTCAAGTACGGGATTGGCGTCTTCATCGATGAGGACACCGACATGGCAGGCGTTCAGCGCCTGCTGGAAAAAGGCTACACAAAGTGGAAGACGGAGCCGGCAGACTATGCGGTGTTTCAGTGCATGGGGGCTGACGGGGACTGCATCAGTGAGACATGGAGTAAATTCTACAAGGAATTTCTCCCGCAGACGGGCTACGAGCAGACCGATGAAACAGACTATGAGATCTATTATGAGAAGGGCGAGAGCGGTCTGTTCTGCGAACTGTGGATCCCGGTCGGGAGAACAGCATCCGTATAGGAGCGCAGCATCTTGTCAGGGGCATGAGACAAACGTTTCATGCCCCTGACAATTTTTTTGCGTCACGTTCGCTCTGCCGACGCCAGATTGCAGGGAAAATGGAGATATGACTGATATTTTCATAAAACGTCATAATTTTTATGAAGTTTTATGGTATAATGGATTATACTTCAAGGGACATTGACCTAAAAGCGAAGTCTATCTAGAAGATTGGGGGGACATATGAATGTGAAGACTGAGTAGATGATTCTTGTTACAGGTAACTGAAACGTTTTGCTAAACGGAGGGAAATGGAGGAAAGAAATGGGAAAAAGTGGTTTACTATCTAAAATAGCATACTGGATAATAGGACTTAGTCTGCTGTTTGTCGGTGTGGGATTTGAAGACGCTATCATAGCTTTTCAAAAGCCAGTTGATATTTATGCTGAGGATTTTGAGGGGATCAAGAGATTTATGGCGGTGGAGTCAGAACTTGATATCATTATATCAAGCTTTCTCGAGGAGACAGTCACACATAAGAAAAACGGTGCAACAACCGGAGTGGACAAATACAATTACTACTCAGTTCCGATCTTTGTTGGTGACGAATGTTATTATGTCGCGATGAAGGTTAAAAGCGACTATGTCAATGCGGGTCAGATCAACAAGGTTGTAAAGGAAACAATGGCGTACTTGAGTTACACGCAGGACACCTATGGAAATGAAACACTGAAGTTTAAAGGCGGGGTACATAAATTGAAAAAGGATATCCACGAGGATATGAAAACATGGTTTAAGGAGGCTCAATTTTTTGAGAATGACGCCGATGTGGAGAAGTATATACTGCCGTATCAGTTAGAACCTGTATTCTCGTTTGAGAACATTCGTACTATTTATTTAATCTGTGTAGGTGCCGCGCTTTTTGGGATCGTTCTTGTCGTGATCGACCGCAAGGTCGTTTCGGCGAGGAGGCAGGATAACGCGTAGGCAAATGTTATTAGGGCTTGAATAAATCTCCAAAATATATTATAGTGAATAATGTACTGTATTTCAGATATAATAATCAGGAATAACGAACGATATATAGGAGGAAAATACGATGGCAGAGATAACTAAGGATATGACGATCGGCGAGATCTTGAGCACAAAACCGGAGGTGGCACCGGTGCTCATGGATGCAGGAATGCACTGCTTAGGCTGTCCTTCCGCGCAGGGTGAGACACTCGAGGAAGCGGCGATGGTACACGGCATGGACATCGATGCGCTGATGGACAAGATTGCTGCGCTCGGGTAGGGATCATGTCAAGTCCTGCATAAAATCTTGTATAAAATAAAAATTCCGCGACAGACATCGCGGATTTTTTATTTCGTATTTTATCCTGTGATTTAATTATACAAGGGACAACGCCTGTATTGCCTTGTCTTTGATGACCGGCTCAAAATGCTCTTCCATATAGGCTTCACTCGCTGATGCGATCTTCTCGGGGTTTCCGTACTCGGAGAGCATATTACAGATCTTGTTAAATTCCTCAGGGGTGTGGTTTGACTGCGCCACAACCAGCAGATAACCAGAGGTCTTCTCGCTCTTATAAAGGGAATTTTTCCCGTTGTAATGCTGCACCAAAATGTGCGCAAGACGCATTACCTGGTTCAGGGACTCAAAGCTATAGATCCGCGTCAGATCAATGCTGGCTGCCGTCCCGGCGGTATTGGAAGATCTCAGTTTTGATCTGTTTGCGCCGTTTAGCGCATCGGCGTCTGTCGTGTTCTCTGAGAGATGATTGTCGTGAATCTTCTTAAACAGGTCGAGCACATCGTCAGCGCCCTCAGAAAGACTTTGAAGCATACTGTCGAGCGTGCTTCCGAGATCGTCTTCCTCATATTCATCATGAACAGAAGGGGCAAATTTCGAAAAACGGGTGTCGAGTTCTTCGGGATCTTCAACTTTGGTGATCACTAGGACGATACACTCGGAATTGAGCGGTATCGCTTCTATCATAAGTGGAATATCATCAGCATCAAATCCAAACTCATAGGAGGCCTGCTGCATCATATCGCGGAAAAGGTTTTTTGCTTTTTCGGTGCCGTAGGCAAGCTCGCTGATCTTGAGCTCACGGTCTGCCAGATCCGCCTTGGTAAGCGTGCAGCGAATTTGATGATCATTTACTTTTTCGATTTTCATATTATTTCACATCCTCACTATTTAAATTACAATGTGTACGCGTGATCCATCTGGCGATCACAACGCATCTATAGTGTCCGCGTATTTTCAAGCCGGCCCTCGGAATGTACATCAAGTGACTGACCCTCTCACATATATTATAATGTAGAGATGCTTTAGTCAATAGGACAGGACCACAGTTTTTAAAAAATTTATTTTGATGTCATAAAACGGTAGATTTGCCAGGTACATACTTTAGTCTATATATCGTCTGAAATGTCAAAATAACAGATGTTTTTATAAAAAACTTGTATTAATTTTTACATTTGGGGCGAATTTTTACATTTCAATTTGCATAAATTTTTGGAATGTGTTAATAATGCTTGTATAAAGTATGTCGGGAACAAATTTTGTACAGAGAGGAGGCACTGTTAAAAATTTTTCTCATTGTCTTATTAGCTTGTGCTGATTGGTCAAAAATATTTTTCCAAGTCTTACTGAATGAAATCAATAAAAATTTAGTATAGATGCTTTTACATTTACATATCCAGTAATGAATCGGTATCTGTTCCGGCAGCTTTTAAAAGTTAACTTATATATCACGATATTAAACTTTTGGTCTTTGGTCCGCATCTGGTAATATTTAGATGGCAATGTCTGTGGAAAATTTATGAAAGAACCCCTCTATGCATAAGTCCATGCAGAATCTTAAAGCATGATCCAACAGATCATTCCGGCACTTGCTAACAAGACATCTATATTTTATCATATGCAGATGAAAAATGATAGGGACTTTTTTCAGGCAAATATTTGAAAAGAGCCTCCTGACTCAGAAACGCAAAAACAGATCAACCAAACAACATCAAAAGGATGGAAAAGGAGTACTGTAAATAAAATATGCGATTGTGCAAAGATTTTTGTGTACTTCATATCAAACTTTTGCTATAATGAGAACGATTGGGAGGTATCCGTATGAAAAAACGTGTAGTTACGGTGCTCGTGCCGGTTGTTCTCATTTTGGTTGTGATCGCGGTGGCACTTGGAAGCCGGATATTGGAACGGTATTCTTATTCGAAGAATAAAGCAGATCTGAGAGAATATTTTCATCTTGAGCAGGAAGACGAGGTGGCGATGGTGGTTCAGGACACTATTGTCGACGAGAAGGCGAAGTTCAGGGAGGGCAGGGTGTATTTTGCGCTGTCCACGGTCGAGATGTATTTTACGGACCGTTTTTATGCGAACAGCCTGGATCAGGTACTGCTGTTCACGACAGACACAGATGTGATACAGATCAACACAGGGGATGGCAGCAATGTGATGTATGTGTCTGACACGGCCCAGGATCTCGGTTATAAAGCGGCGTTCTACGAGGGGGATACGCTTTATATTGCTGCGGATTATGTGAAGCGCTATGCCAATTTTGAGTACCAGCTGTTTGAGGAACCGCTTCATATGCAGATATATACACAGTGGGACAGCTATACGACTGCGGAGGTGTCCAGGAAGACGGCAGTCCGCTATCAGGGGGGCATCAAGAGCGATATACTGGTAGAACTGGCTGCGGGCGATACAGTAGCAGTGCTTGAGGAGCTGGAGAACTGGTCGAAGGTAAAGACAGAAGATGCTTATATCGGTTATGTGGAGAATAAATTCCTAAAAAATCAAACACAGACAGAGCGGGTGTGTGAGACTGGATTTGAGGAGTTTGTGTACAATAATGTGACGAAAGATGGAAAGATCAACCTCGCATTTCATCAGGTGTTTGAGGAAGTCGGCGGGGATTATCTTGCCGGCGCGCTTGCATCGACTAAGACGATCAATGTTGTGTCGCCGACGTGGTTCCGGCTGTCCAGCAACAGCGGGGATTTTGAGAGCCTTGCCAATGCGTCCTATGTGGCAAAAGCGCATGAGCTGGGTGTGGAGGTCTGGGCGCTTGTGACCGATGTGGACAGTTCGGACCGTTTCGGTGTGGAGATCAACTTCGTGGAGCTGCTGTCTGCGTCTGAAAACCGTAGATATCTGATCCAGGGACTTATGGCACAGGTGGACAACTATGGGCTTGACGGGATCAATATCGATTTCGAGAAGGTCCGGAGTGATTCGGGGATCCATTTTGTGCAGTTTATAAGGGAGCTGTCGATCGAGACCAGAAAGCGCGGGGTCGTCCTCTCGGTGGACAACTATGTTCCGTCCGAGTACACGGCGCATTACAACCGCAAAGAGCAGGGGATCGTAGCGGATTACATTATCATCATGGGATATGACGAGCACTATGTCGGCGGGGGAGCCGCGGGTTCCAACGCGTCGATCAGTTTTGTTGAGAACGGTATTGTCAATACGAAAGAAGTGGTGCCGGCGGAGAAGATCATCAATGCGATCCCGTTCTACACGAGAGTGTGGGAGTCAGGACCGGATGGCTTGAAGGCATCAACACTCACGATGGCTTCTCAGGCGAACTGGGTTGCCAATGTGGGAGTGACGCCGACATGGGTGGATGAGTGCTGCCAGAACTATGCGGAATATCAGGTGAATGACACGCTGTACCAGTGCTGGCTGGAGGATCTGGATTCCATTGCAGTGAAGCTTCAGGTGATGCAGAGCCAGGGTATCAAGGGGATCGCGAGCTGGAAGCTGGGGCTCGAAGTACCGGCAGTGTGGGACGTGATCGCGGAGTATATGGCGCAGTGAGAAACTGCGCCATATACGCCAATCGGGAAGTTAATGCATGACTTCCCGTGTACAGACGCAGCGGATATGTACTATGGGACTTTCTCTTGAAGAAGTCAGGCAACTCAAAGTTGATCGAAGTGCATAGGCAGAGTTATAGAGCCGGGAATCTCTACAGACAGGTTCCCGGCTCTATTTTTATGCACACGGGCACCCAGAGGAAATATGTCAGCAAAAGCAGAAGGGTGCCCGGCGCACGAGAAGTGAAGATGGCTCTTCCCTACTCGATTGCACACGGGCACCCAGAGGAAATATGTCAGCAAAAGCAGAAGGGTGCCCGGCGCACGAGAAGTGAAGATGGCTCTTCCCTACTCGATTGCACACGGGCACCCAGAGGAAATATGTCAGCAAAAGCAGAAGGGTGCCTGGCGTGCGAGTAGTGGAGAAGGTCATTCCCCTACCCGCTTGCCTTGAAAAAACGTCACAGGCGGTGATGTAAAAATTTTCTTGACATTATGGAAGCAGACGTATATAATTGTAAAATGCAAATGAGTTGCAATTTTGACAAGAGGTTGGACTGATGAAAAAAATATCATTAACAATAATGTTGGCCATATTCTATCTGTGTCTGCTGACTGGATGTGCCCAGAACGCTTCGCCTCTGACGGACGATAACAGGTTACAGATCGTCTGCACAACGTTTCCGCAGTATGATTGGACAATAAATCTCATTCAGGGCAACGAGGAAAATGTCTCGGTGACATTGCTCATGGACAAGGGCGGCGACCTCCACAATTTTCAGCCGTCAGTGCTGGATATCACGAGGGTTTCGGACTGTGACCTGTTCATCTATGTGGGTGGGGAGTCCGACGGCTGGGTTGACGATGCGCTGAAAGAGGCGGTCAATCCGGATATGCGCGTCATCAATATGATGGAAGTAGTCAGTGAAAGACTTGTTGAGGAGGAACATGTGGAGGGAAATGATGGCGATGGTGCCCATGGGCATGACGCCCACGGACACGATGAACATGAGTATGACGAGCATGTCTGGCTTTCGATCCGAAATGCAAAGCTGATCGTGGAGCACATCGCGGCGGAGCTGACGGGGATGGACAGTGACCATGCAGAATTATATAGAAGGAATAGCGACAGATATGTTGCGGAGCTGAACGCGCTCGACACACAGTATACAGAGACAGTCCGGAAAAGCAGCGGTAATACACTGCTCTTTGCAGACAGGTTTCCGTTTCGGTATTTTGTGGAGGATTACGGACTTGATTACTATGCGGCTTTTGATGGATGCAGTGCAGAGACAGAGGCAGGTTTTGGGACCGTGGCGTTCCTCATAAGTAAGCTGGATGCGCTGGGACTGGGGGCTGTCATTGTGCTTGACGGTTCGGATGACAGGCTGGCGCAGGTCATCATCGAGAACACGAAGACAGGGCATCAGCAGATCCTTGTTCTGAATTCGATGCAGTCTGTCTCACAGAGAGATATCAGGGCGGGGATTAATTATCTGAATGTGATGGAGGCAAATCTAAAGGTCCTGCGGCGGGCGTTATCACCATCCTGATCGGAGTGCCCGGCAGGGTGGGCGAAAAGGAGTTAGGAGGTCAGTAGAATGTCCTATATTGAATGTGAAAATCTCATATTGGGTTACGAGGGGACACCTGTGGCAGAACACATCAGCTTTTTGGTTGAAAAAGGAGATTATCTGTGTATCGTGGGGGAAAACGGGGCGGGAAAAAGTACGCTTATGAAGACACTGCTGGGGCTTACACCGTTGATGGGAGGAAATATACGATACGGTGACGGACTGGAAGCCCATGAAATAGGTTATCTGCCGCAGCAGACATTTGTCCAAAAGGATTTTCCGGCGTCTGTGTGGGAGATCGTATTGTCCGGAACACTTCCTAAATGTGGGTGGAAGCCGTTTTTTGGCAGGACACAGAAACAGCTTGCGGAGCAAAACATGAAACGCATGGATATCTGGAACCTGAAAAAGGAGTGTTACCGCGATCTGTCGGGAGGGCAGCAGCAGCGTGTGCTGCTGGCAAGAGCGCTGTGCGCATCGTCAAAGCTTCTGGTGCTTGACGAGCCGGTGACAGGTTTGGACCCCAGAGTCACAGTGGAATTTTATCAGCTGATCAAAGAATTAAACCGCGATGGGCTGACGATCATCATGGTTTCCCATGACATACACGCCGCGGTAAAGTATGCGGACCGTATCCTGCATGTGGAAAAGGAAAAGTCGTTTGTCGGAACAACGAAAGAATATGTCAGAAGTGATTTCTGGAAAGAGCTCGGCGCGATGGAGGAACAGCAGTAGAGAGGAGGAGGAGCATGATTTCGACATTACAATTTTATTTATCGTATCCTTTTGTGCGGTACGCACTGATCGTCGGTACGCTGATCGCCCTGTGTTCATCGCTGCTTGGCGTCACGCTGGTGCTAAAGCGGTTTTCCTATATTGGAGACGGTCTGTCACATGTGGCATTTGGTGCACTGGCGGTCGCGACACTCATCGATCTTGGCAGTACATCGGTCGTGGTAATGCCTGTGACGGTCATCGCGGCGATATTGATCCTCAGAACCGGGCAGAATCCAAGGATACACGGCGACGCAGCGATCGCCATGCTCTCTGTCGGATCACTTGCAGTCGGGTATCTTGTGATGAATCTTTTTTCCACATCGGCAAACATTTCCGGGGACGTGTGCAGCACGCTCTTTGGTTCGACCTCGATCCTGACACTCACGAAGGCGGAGGTATGGCTGTGTGTGGTCATGTCGGCGATCGTGGCTGCTGTATTTATCTTTTTGTATAACCGAATCTTTGCGGTCACATTTGATGAAAACTTTGCCAGAGCGACAGGGCTGAGGGCAGATTTGTACAACAATCTGATCGCTGTGATCACAGCAGTGATCATCGTGCTCGCGATGAATCTTGTCGGTTCTCTTCTGATCTCAGCCCTTGTGATCTTTCCGGCATTGTCTGCAATGCGTGTGATACAGAATTTTAAGGGTGTGGTGATCTACGCTGCAGTCATATCCGTCATCTGTGCGCTCACAGGGATCATACTGTCCATACTTTTCTCGACACCGGTCGGTTCGACCATTGTCGCTGCAGACATCGCTGCTTTTATGCTTAGCTGTCTTCTTGGCCGCATTATCGCAAGATAGCGCGGTCTAACTTGTTTTGGTGCCTGCATTCAGGACAGAAGCCAGCTGGTCCATATTGTTCTGCACGTTTTCCATATATTTTATGATGTTTTCTATCCCGGCTGCCTGTTCCTCAGTGGATGCGCTGATGTCGGTGGTGTTCTGCACAGACTGTTGGGAGATATCCTCTACGCTCTGCATCGCCTCCAGCAGCCTGTCCTTGATGGAAACGATATTATCGAGATCGTCCTTCAACAGATTTGTCACAGAGATCACTTCCTCGGATGAGTTGAGCATCGTCTCAAAGATCTTCACGGTGTCAGCGAGCTGTTCGCTGGATTTCATGGCGATGGCCGTGTTGTTGTCGATCACCTTGTTGATATCTGCCACGCTTGTAATGACATCTTTGAGGATCGTGTCAATCTTCTGGGTTGCCGATGCAGATTCTGCGGACAGGGAGTTGATCTCATCTGCGACCACGGCAAACCCTTTTCCGGCTTCTCCGGCTCTGGCAGCTTCGATTGCGGCATTCAGGGCAAGGAGGTTGGTCTGCTTTGCGATCTGGCTGATGCTTTCGATGATCTCAACGATGGAGCTCGATTTCTGCGCGAGCACAGCGATACCTTCCGATGCCACCTTAGTGGATTCTATGTTTTCGCCGAATTTGAGGGAAAGCTGTTCGATCGCCTTGATCCCGTTGTCGTTCTTATCCTTTAACTGCAGCATATTTTCTACTGTCTGGGCAACGCGGTCCTCTGAGTTTATGATCTTGTTGTTCAAGTCATTGAATATCTCAATGCTTCCTTTGACCTGACCGATCTGAAGGTCCGCGCTGTTTGAGATTTCTTCTGTGGATGCTGCGATGCCGGTTGTTATCTTGCCAAAGTCCTGCAGCGCATCATTGATCCTTGAGGAGGAATGCTGCAGTCCCTCAAATGCAGTTCTGACATTCTCGAGCATGCCTTCCACTTCGTTTTCCTTTTTTTCCACGTCTGCAAACAGCGTGCGGGCCCTGCATACGATAAATACTGCCACGATGATGGCAAGCGTGTACACCATCCATATAAAGATCCAGATAGAAAGCGTATACATGGCAAAATATGCACTGGGAAATAATATCATTGCGCCGATATTAGTGATCAGAGTGGCAGCTGCACATGCTTTGATCACGGACAGATCATAGTAAGGCACAGACAGGAACAGAACCAGAAAATAGGCTTCCACCATCGCGCCAAAGCATGCGGGGGTTCCAACGACGATCGTCACGGCGCCGATGACAGGCAGAATTGAGACATAAAGGTATTTGGCAGATCTGCCGAGTGGTTTCTGCAGCAGCCTGACGAGTATACTGACTCCCGTCATGACCAGTGCAATGGTATCCCGCGCCTTGCCTCCGTTGAACAGAACAACATAGATGACGGCGACGATCGGTATGGCTGTCATAAACAGGAACATGATCAAATTCATACGCCGCTCTTCATTTTTCAATACTCCCAGATCCATAAATATCCCCTCTCGAATTTTTTGATTATAGTATAACTATATTTGTCAAAATTGTCAAATATTTGTTGGATAATCGAACTAAAGTAGTGCAATTTTGTGTGTTTTTTATAATAATGACAAATTGAATATAGCATAGTGACTACAGATGGGCAGAGAACTGCAAAATATATTATGCAAAATAAATTCAGTGATGAAACGGGATCGCGCCTCATACAATATAGCAACGGTATTTGGGGTATAGGTATGAGGAATGAATGCAGATCGAAACAAAAAGGCAACGAAAGTCCTGACTCTTCTGCTGGTGCTGGCTATGATCCTGCTGGCGAGGGAGTCCGCGCAGTTTGTGAGTACGATAGAGGAGACAGAAAAAAAGGCATTCCAGAAAAATGGCGATGAGATCACGATTGTAGTAGATGCCGGACATGGCGGGATCGATCCTGGCAAGATCGGTATCAACAATGCACTGGAGAAAGATATCAATCTCGCGATCGCCCTAAAGGTGGAACGCAATCTCAGGGAAAACGGCATCAATGTCGTCATGACAAGGACAGATGATAACGGATTGTACAAAGAGACGGATTCTAACAAAAAGGTCCGGGATATGAAAAACCGCCTTGCCATCATCGAGGAGGCAAAGCCAGTGCTCGCAGTCAGCATACATCAGAACAGCTATCCGGACTCCTCCGTAAGCGGTGTCCAGGTGTTCTACTACAAGGATTCCGTCAGCAGCAAAAACGCGGCGGAGATCATGCAGAGGCAGCTGATCACGACATTAAAACCCAAGAAAGAGCGCGTGGCAAAAGATAACAGTAGTTATTATCTGCTCAAAAAGACATCGGTCCCGATCGTGATCGTCGAGTATTGTGTTTCAGACAGACAAACCGGTTTATAGTTACAATCTTTTGTATATCATTCATTTTTCGATAGGAATGCTGATTT